>OUNM011129086.1_pt1 | contig 47299 bp, 54 predicted proteins | sample 1769961 | NCBI WGS metagenome assembly OUNM01 (sample SAMEA3914820, study PRJEB12502) | metagenome | biome: forest; material: soil | place: USA | collected 2012-03-12 | depth 0.3 m
GAGATAAGCGCCAGGGGCCTTGTCCTTGATCTTGCCGTTCGTCTCGTTGGAGATGAGCGTGCGATTGGCGATCGTGTTGACGTCGACGCGCTTTTCAATGCCGTGCCGCTTGAGATATGCCTGCGGAAATATGTGGTGATCCTGCAGCTCCTGAAGTCTGATCTCCTCGCCGCGGCGCCAGTCGCGAGCGTTGCGCAGAGCAAGGAGGCAGAAGATGCCGCTGTACACGGCGCTCGCGTAGCTTGCGCTGTCGCGCACGCTGAAGCCAGGGCCTCCGATCAGGTTTTGCGCTTCCCGAAAGACTTCAGGCTCCGCGCCATCGTTGAACCAGTGACGCGTCATCTCTTGATAGTCCTTGCGTGACTTGCTCTCGACGGCACTTGAATAGCGCTCCATGAAGACGTTGCACCAGTACCAGCGACGGAGCTCATCACGCGCCTCTTCACCCAGTTTGTGGTCTTCGATCTCGGCTCGAAGCGCAGCCAAGATCGGGACCAGTCCATAACCAGGAAGCCACTTCTCGGCAAAGACGCCAAAGCCGTCCGGTCCAACGTGCTCGATGAGCTGCAACGCGCGCTCTATCGCAGCTGCCGCTCGCCGCCAATCGTCCTCGAAGTCTGCAGGCTCGAGGTCTATGAGGATGCGGGGCTTCGGGTCGAGGCCGCGCAGCAGGGCGAGGGTGCGTAGGACGAGCACGCCGAACTTGTGTTCATCCGCTTTGCCCTTCGACCACGTTTTCAAGCGGGGATGAGCTTCAGCTGCTTCGCTCCAGAGATCGTGGAGACGGATGCCTGAGCGGTAGAGGCGGGCGGTCAAGAGGTCGTAGATCGAGAGGGCGACGCCCGTCGAGTTGAGCTTCTCGAAGATGGCGCAGACTCGGCCGATCGACTCGCTGTCGGCGTCATCGACTCGTGGCAGCTCGACGAGCGGCACCTCGAACGTTTGGAATGCGCTCACGGCGGCAGTCCAGCCATTCCTCCACTCCGAGCGGTAGCGCTCGTCGTCTTCGGGTTTCGTTGTCCGCTGCCAGTCCTCGAAGCCGTCACGCCACTCGTAGAAAGCGTCTTGCGTGAGCAGCACAGTGCAGGGCAGTACCCGCTGCTCGTATTGGCTCTCGATCTGGTCGAGACCACGGAGCTCGCGTTTGGCGCGATCGAAGACGACTTCATCGCTGTCTGGTTCGGACAAGAGGACGTCTAGGTCTACGAAGAACCAGCGACGCCGACTCGAGTCCTTGAGGGGCAGGTCGGGCGCTGTCAGTGCGTACATCAGCGATGAGAGTCGCTGCTGGCCATCGAGAACAAGCAGTTCAGGTCGACCCTCTTTGTATGGCGGGTTGGCGCCGCGCAAGAACTCGGGTGCGAAGGGCGGATTGTTCGGATCGCATCGAAGCAGCAGCAGCGAGCCGATGAAGTATCCGCGGATGATCGACCGGACGAGGTCAGCGACCTGCTCTCGCGTCCAGACGAAGTCGCGCTGAAAGTTGGGAAGGCAGATCTTGCCTTCGTGAGCGTGCTCGATCAGTCCGACGACTTTGCGCTTGTCAGGAATGATCTCCATCGCGCCCGGATCATATGGCACAGCTTTTGGGCGAATTCGACCCAGCGAATCAGCGCCAAGCCCCAGTCTGGACGCCGCCCGTGGCTCTACTGCCTTCGCGCCTGCTTCAACCGGCTGCCAGATCGGTTCGCATATCCGGTCCAGTAGCGTAGTGGCGTGTCGTCTGGCTCCTCTTCGACTGTCAGGCTCGATCGTCGGCCACGACGCTGGATGTTGGATGCACGGGTGCTGCGCGTCTGTCGCGCGCTGCTGGCGCTGGCAGCGCTCGCAGCGATCGCCTACGACGTGTCGGCAGGACCAGGCGTCACCGACGCTGACTACTTCAGCTACTTCACCGTCCTCAGCAACCTCTTCGCGGCGGCGATGCTGTTGCACGGGGCGCTCCGTCCTGCAGATGAGCACTCACGCACGGTCGAGCTGCTGCGGGGCGCGTCGGTCGTCTACATCTTGACGACTGGGATCGTGTACCTGTTCCTGCTCTCTGGGCACGCCCCGACGTACCCGTGGGTCAACGCGATCCTGCACTACCTGATGCCGGTGGCGGTGACGCTCGATTGGCTGCTCGACCCGCCACGCGTGCACCTCGAGCGCGTGCGGACAGTTGTCTTGTGGATAGTCTTCCCTGTGCTGTACATCGTCTACACGCTCGCGCGCGGCGCGATCGTGGACTGGTACCCATACTTCTTCGTGAACCCGCACCGCAGCGGCGGCTACCTGCGAGTGGCCGGCTCCACCGTGGCTGTCGGAATCGGCATCATCGCGCTGATCGTTGCGACGACGTGGGCCGGCAACCGTCGCTACGGCGCGGCGGGCGGCTCCGAGCGCTAGTGATGCGTCAAGTAGAGCGATGGCGCGTGACTGGGAGCCCTGGTAGATCTTGGTCCAGGTGACTCGAAAGACAGAAGCCTCGGCTGGTAGCTGGGGCGAAGCTCAACCTGAAGTGACATATGCCTGAGCCCGTTGACCCTCATCATCTGCTGCTGATCGGCGCTGGACCAGGAGTCGGTGCCGCCGTGGTCCGACGCTTCGGTCGCGAGGGCTTTCGCAGCACCCTCATCTCCCGCGGCGACACGGAAGTCGCTTCTGAACTGCGTAGCGGTGGCCTCGAGATAGAGGCGATCGCCGCTGACATCGAGGACCTCGACGCCTACCGCGAGACGCTCGAGAAGATCTTCAGGGCCCCCGGAGCCCCTGGCGTCGTCGTGTACAACGCCGCCCTGCCAGACCCAGGTCAGATCCTCGACACCACCGTCGAGCGGCTGCGAACTGCCCACGACGTCGACGTCCTCGGCGCTGTCGTCGCCGCGCAGGTAGCGGTCCTCGCCCTGCGGGCTGCCGGCAGCGGCACGCTGCTCGTCACCAGCGGCGGCTTCGCCGACAATCCGGTTCCCGCATTGGCGAGCCTCTCGATGGGCAAGGCTGCTCTGCGCTCGGCGCAGACGCTGATTGCTGCCGGCGTTGCCGACGACGGCATCCACGCCGCGACCGTCACGATCGCCGGTGCAGTCAAGCCGGGGACGAACTTCGATCCGGACAAGATCGCGGAGCTTTTCTGGACTGCGCACACCGACTCGAAGGACGCTTGGCAGACTGAGTATCGGTTCACTGGTGCGTAGTGCGGCCAGCGGCTTCTGTCAGCTGGGCCGGCGCAGCGGCCTGACCGTCGGAGGCCACGACGCGCCTTCGCACGACCGGCAGCCTCAAACGAGCGTGATCGTGATCGGGAACAGGCGGTGTAGGAGAGAGCCGAACTGGAGCCGCGAGCGGACGACGATCGTGCCCTCGTACTGGTTGTCTGCCGAAGGGAAGTTCGGTTCCCCGTCTGCGTCCCTCGCGACCCGCTCGGACGTGACGAAGCCAGCGCCCCGGTCCGCTCCGGCGGTGAACGGCCACTTCACGTAGATCCAAGAGTCGTCGAGCGCCCCGCCGATTCCGACGCGGCCAGAACAGACGGTGGCTGTGCACACGACGTTGCCGGCGCTGCCGACGAGCTTCCCTCGTTCCAGGAAGCTCAAGGCCAGCCTGAGCTTGTGATGCACAGCCGAGCCGTGCTCGGTCAGCTCGCCTTGCAAGTGCATCACTCGACCAAGCGCGAAGTCGACGTGTTCGACGTTCCCGCTGACGAGCAGCATGCGCGTCCCCGGCGTCGTCGCCCCGCGGGCATCGGCGCCGTAGTCTGGGTCGACTGTGATCGTGTAGCGACCGCGAGGCACGCTCAGGCTGTAGCTGCCGTCGGCTGCCGTCGTCGCGACGGTGCTTTCTCCATCCGTGTCGATCGCCTCCACCTTTGCGTTCGCGACGTTTGCGAGCTCGGGCGAGTCCTTGGCCAGCCGCTTGATCAGCGGGCTGTGCGCCGTGAGTTGTCCGCTCACCGTGTACATACCTGACGCGGTGACGGCGACGTAGTCGCAAGCCTGGATTCCGGTGCTTGCGCCAGTTCCGATTGCGCAGATCGGCCGGTAGCCGTTCGTCGGGCGCGTGGCCTTGATTTCGCAAGACGTGCTGCTCGTGCCGCACGTCGGACTCTTTTCGCCGTTCACGAACCAGTTCCATTCGAGCTGAGAATGCGTGCAGCCGCCCGTCCCAGGGCCGGTGCGGGCGGTGACGTTTCCGCCCACGCTCACGACGTGGGGAGCGACTGCGACTGAGAGGCATGGGCTGCTCGTCGGCGCCGGCTGCACTGGCAGTGAGGTCGCAGTTGCCGCCAACGCGAAGACCAGCGCCGCGAGAGTCACGACGAGCGAGAGTGTGATGCCAAGCCGTGTGCGCATTCTTCCGTCGCAAGCCTAACCCGAATCGGCGAACCGTAGAATCGCGGTGAATGCCGTTCACGCTCAAGAACCTCAGAGAGGATCCGGCTGACGTCGGGCACAACTTCGACGGCGCGCCTGACTTGGAGTTTCGTCTTGCAGGCAATGCGCTCGAGCTCGAGCGGTCTGGCTTGAGCTATCAGCGCATCCCGCCCGGCTACCGGTTCCCTTACGGGCACACGCACAAGGAGCAGGAGGAGGTGTTTGTCGTCGTCGGTGGGAGCGGTCGGATGAAGCTCGACGATGAGATCGTCGAGCTCGAGAAGTGGGACGCAGTGCGCGTTCCGGCAGGTATGTGGCGAGGGTACGAGGCCGGACCGGAGGGTCTCGAGATACTCGTCTTCGGGGCGCCCAATCTGGGTGATGACCCGCGGGAAGACGTTGAGGGTCAGCGCGACTGGTGGGCCGACTGAGTTGGCAAGTGAGACGAACCGTTGTGCCTAGGGCCTATTTGCCGTTGCGCTCCCGGTGTTTGCACCCTGGCCAGCAGCACGGCCGGCGCATGCCTTCCTCGAGCTCTTCCCGTGTCCGCCGAATGCGGCGCTCGCGGGTCGCCGCCTGCTTGGCGTCCTCGACCCAGCAGATGAACTCGTTGCGAGCGAGCGGCGTGATGTCCTCCCATGCGTCGAGTGCCGTGGCGCTGGCGGTCAATCCGTCGCGCAGGTCTGCTGGAAGCTCATGCACAACTCCTCCGGACAACGTCTGACTGGCCATTGGAACATCGTAGAGAGCCGCCGGCTCGAAGCATCGTCGGGACGCCGGGGTGACCTAATGGCGGTGACGATGCAGCTGCAGGAGTAGGGTTCCGATCGATGTTCCACGCGCTGCTCTGCCTCTCGCCGATCCTCGCGCTGGCCATCCCGCTGCTGGCGCGTCGCTACCCTGGCGAGCGGGTGCTGCTCGCGCTGCGCCGCCAGCAGTCGATCGGCTGGCCGCGGCCTCAGTCATTCGCGCCTCCTCGCAGTCGTCCTGCGGCATTGTCTGTCGCGCGAGGCGGGCAGTTGATCGCCTGCCATCTCGCCGTACGGCCACCGCCGGCTCCACTCGCGGCGAGCTAGATCTTCGCGTCCGGCTTCGGGCGCTCTGCTGCTTGCCGCGATGTCGCGATGTCGGCGTGTCCCGTCTCAGCTGGTGCTCACAGCGCGGCTGCTCGAGGCGCGCCGTCGGGCTCAACGCCAACAGTCGATGTAAGGCCCCGCGTGAGGAGCAGTGATGCGTCGTTCCACAGCACCGGCCCAGGCATGCAATGTCATGGGCTCTCAGCGCCGACAACAGCAGCGAGCAGTTGCCATGCCGCCCAGGCGGAAGCTCGGGCGCGGCCTGGTCTGCTCGATCGCGCTGACCGCCGTGGTCGCTGCTTCGCTCGCCGCTGCTCCAGCGGCGCTCGCGCATGCGCAGCTGCTCGGAACGTCGCCGTTGTCTGGCTCGACGGTCGAGACCCAGCCGAAGGAAGTGATCTTCAAGTTCGGTGAGCCCGTCGGTGGCGACGTCGGCGCAGTGCGCGTATACGACGCGCAAGGGCGCGAGGTCGACAACTTGAAGGTGGGCCATCCACGGGGCCAATCGCACTGGATGGGCGTCGGACTGGAGCCGAATCTGCCGCCAGGGACGTACACGGGCACATACCGCGTGATCTCTGCCGACACGCACATCGTCTACGGCGGCGTCGTGTTCAACATCGGCCACGCAGGGGCGCCACCGAAGTTCACCGTCGCCGGCCTGATCGGCAAGAGCGAGAGCGGCGAGGTGACGAAGATCGCGTTCGGCGTCGTACGGGCGCTGAACTACCTGACGCTCGCGCTGATGCTCGGCGGCTTGACGTTCCTCCTCTTTGTCTGGCCCTCGGCGCTCGCCGCCGTCGCTGGCCGCGAGCGGCGCTGGCCGATCGCTGCGCACGCCTTCGCCTCGCGAATGCGCCGCCTGCTCTTCGCGGCGATTGTGCTCGGCGTGCTCGTCAGCGTGCTCGGCGTGCTCTTGCAGGGCGCGAGCGCGGCTGGGGTGTCGTTGTGGTCCTCGCTGAAAGCTTCGATCGTCGAAGACACGCTCGACAGTCGCTTCGGCACGGTGTGGGGCCTGCGCGCGATCGACTGGCTGCTGCTCGGCGGCCTGCTGCTGGCGGTGAGAGCGAGTGGCAGAGATGTGTTTCCGCTGCGCGATCACGGTGACGGCGATGACGACAGGCCTGCAGAGCTGACCCGGCGGCCGGCTCGCCCGATCCTCGCGCTGCTCGCCCTCGCTGGCGCCTACCTGGCGGTCACGCCGGCGCTGGCTGGGCATGCGAGCGTCGAGAGCCCAGTCGCTGTGTTCTTCCCGTCCGATGTCCTGCACGTGCTCGCTGCGAGCGCGTGGGTCGGCGGGATCGCCTGCCTGCTGCTCGCGTTGCCCAGGGCTACGCGTCAGCTGGAGCGCAGCGAGCGCACGCGTCTGCTGCTGGCGACGCTCGCGCGCTTCTCGCCGATCGCGCTCGGCGCGGTCGTTGCAATCGCCGTGACAGGCGTGATTCAGGCGTACATCGATGTGCGCAGCTTCGACGGCCTGCTTCATACGACGTACGGCGCGCTCGTGATCGTGAAGACCGTCCTGCTGTCCTGCCTCATTGGGCTCGGGTGGGTCAACCGCGGGCGGGTCATCCCAGCCTTGAGCCGGATTGCGGGGGATGGAGGCTCCCCTGGCGGGATCGGCGGACTGGCTCGCCGCACGATGCGCGGCGAGCTGGTGTTGATGATCTGCGTGTTCGGCGTGACCGCTGCGCTGATCAGCTATGTGCCGCCGATCGATGCTGCGACTGGGCCGTTCTCGACGACAACGACGATCGGTCCGGCTGAGCTCGAGATAACGCTGGATCCAGCCAGGGTGGGCGTCAACACAGTCCACATTTATTTGATCAACGCCACGAACGGCACGCAGTTCACGGCGACCAAGGAATTGACCGTCACTGCACGTCTGCCTGCCAAGGGAATCGGTCCGCTGCCGCTGAAGGCGACGCTCGCTGGACCAGGTCACTACGTGCTGAATTCAGCCGTGCTCAGTCCCGGCGGGACTTGGGATATCGAAGTGATCGATCGGACTTCTGAATTCGAACAGCACAACCGCGTCGTGAAGGTGCCAATCCGATGAGCGCCCGAGCGGATGCACGCCGTCTGCAAGTCCCGTCCACCAACCCAGGAGAACATCGAAGATGAAAGCCAAGACCTTCGTCGCACTGCTCGTGGCAGGAATGCTGCTGGTTCCTGCAGCCGCGCAAGCGCACATCAGCTTGCATCCCAACACGATCCCTGCGGGAGCATTTGCGACGCTCGACGTGCGTGTTCCTGGCGAGGCAGAAGGGGCCTACGTGAAGAAGGTGGACACGCTCTTCCCGCAAGGCTTCACAGGCGTCGATTACGAAAATCTGCCTGGTTGGAGCGTGAGGGTGATCGAAAGCAAGCTTGCCAAGCCGATCCAGAGCGACGACGGGCCAATCGACACGCAGGTGTCGCAGATCGTCTGGACGTGGGTGGGGCCGCTCGGCAAGGTCGGCAACGGTCAGTTCATCGACTTTCCGCTGTCCGTGGCGATCCCTGAAGACGCCGCTGGTAAACCGCTCGAATTCAGGACCGTGCAGACCTACAGCAACGGCGAAGTCGTGCATTGGATCGAACCGTCGCTCGACGGTGACCATCCATCGCCGAGGATCAACGTGACAGCCAAAGGCGGCGTGATCGAGGACGTCGCAGGCGATGAGGCTGGTCCGCAAGCCAGTCAAGCGGCACCCGCGCAGGAGGGCACATCGACCTCGACGACGCCGGCCGCAGTCAGCTCGACGAGCGGCGGTGCGAGCAAGGCGCTCGGTATCGCCGCCCTGATCGTCGGTGCGCTCGGGCTGGTTGTTGGGCTCGGGGCGCTGGCCGTTGCGCGTCGTAGGGGAAGCGCATAGGCGGGTGGGGGCGTAGACAGGCGCGCAGCCTAGTCAGCAGGCGCGCAACCTAGTCAGACGACGCTGTCTGCGTGCTGCACTCCGAGCCGCTGCCCAAAGAACTCGAGGATCTCGTTCCGCGCAGCGATCGTCGGCTGCCCCTGTTCGTCGATCAGGTGCGCAGTGACGACGCTGTGCGGGCTGGCAACGACGTCTTTGAAGAACGGTGGCGGCTCGGGATGGGCGGCGCTGTCGGGTAGCACGTGCCCGATGAAGCGCTCGCCGAGCGCCTCTCGGTAAGCGGCAAAACGCTGTGCTTGGCACCAGCGGTCGCCCTCGAAGCGGTAGGCCATCACGGTCAAGTCGTCCCGCTCGAGACGCTCACGCACGGCAGCTAGCTCGTCCTGATCGCTCTCGACCGCAGCAGGCTCGTCGAGCGGCAGCGATGGCTGGGAGAGCACAGGCGCGAGCATCGCTGGCTCGAGCATCATGCTCAGCGCGAAGTTGCCTGTGAAGCACATCCCGATCGCGCCGACGCCAGGACCGCCGCACTGCTCATGCGCGAACCGCGCAAGTGACCTGAGCCACTGCGTCACTCGGCTCGGCCCGTTCGCGGCAAAGGCACGGAACTCAGCGCTCATGCACGCGCGCTTGAACACCTCAGCCCCCTCCTCGACCTGTGGGACTGCGCCGTCTCGCCCGAACAGCGAGGGCATGTAGACAGTGAAGCCTGCGTCGCGCACCCAGCGTGCGAAGCGCGCCACGTGTGGGCTGATGCCAGGCATCTCAGCCATCACGATCACTGCTGGCCCGTCGCCTGTTACGTGCACCGTCTTCGTCGTGCCTTCGAGCGTGATCTCGCGCGTAGTGAAGTCGTCGAGCGGGTCGTCTTCGTGTTCGTCTCTGGGCTCGTGTCGCTCGGTCATCAGCTCAGCTCCTCTCGTCGTCGACGCGGGCTTGCGCGTGGTCGAGTGGGTTGGCTTTGATCAGCTTTGGAAAGCCGAGGCCGTGCAACAACGCTGCACGCGAACGTGGGCGCAAGTGCGCCTGCTCGCCAGTCGCAGCGATCAGCTCGACTGCAAGTGGACCGCGCGGCCAGCGCTGCTCGACGCCTTGCGTGGCATTCGTCGGCAGCTGATGCAGCCGCCTGCCGACGACATCGAGCGAGACACCCTTGCTCAGCAGCGCTGCCTCTGCGCCGAGGCGAGCCGGCACGTTTACATTGAGGTGCAGCGAGATCGCCTCTGCGACCTTTTGCGCACGCCCCTCGCTCGCCCGCTGCTCGCCGGCGCCATCGAGCTCGCCAACGAACACTTGTGCCGCGTAGGCGCCCTCGACAGCAAAGCACTGAGCATGCCGGTCGTGCCCCCAGTGGGCCGTCGTCAGACCGAGGTCGTGCAGCATGCACGCGACGTACAGCAGCTCAGCATCGTGCGCGACACGGTCTCGCTCAGCGAACAGCGCTGCATACGCCCACGTGCGCGCACAGTGGCCGTACAGCGCTGGGCTCGAAAGTTCGCGCACGCGCTCGTCGGCTGCCAGCGCAAGCGGGCTGTCGGGGGGCGTGGGGGAGGTGAGCGAGAGATGCTCGCCGACGATCCGGCTGCGCCACTGGCTTGGCAGCCGCACGAGCTGCGCTGTGATCGCCTGACCGATCAGGCGCGTGCGATCACGCCGGCGCAGGACGCCACCTGTTGCGTGCGCCCACTCGAGCGTCCCGACGTAGCTCATCGGCCAGCCGCCATGTCGCACACTGCGCTACGCCCTTCAGCTTGTTCAGACATACGAGTCCTTGCCTCCGCCGCCATCTGGAGAAGAGAATATAGACGATCGAACGTCTATATTGATGGGATGAGCTTCGTCCCTGCCTTCGTCATGCGTGCGAGCAAGTCATCATGCGTTCTGTGATGAGTACGGCGAGCGGTCGATTGGTGGCCGAATGGAGCGGACGATGACCGCGCCGGCGGGTGGCTCGCTGCTGGGCGAGCCAGTCGACTCAGAACCGACCGACGGACGCCGCGCGCGGGGCAAGCGCAGCCGCGCCGCCGTGCTCGAGCGTTCCGTGCAGATGGCCTCGCGTGAGGGGCTCGAAGGTCTCACGATCGGTGCGCTTGCAGCGGACATCGAAGTGCACAAGAGCAATGTCTTCGCGCTGTTCGGCTCGAAGCTCGAGCTCCAGCTCGCGACGCTCGCCGCTGCCCGCGCGATCCTGATCGAGCAGGTCGTAGCGCCGGCACTGCCGAGCGAAGAAGGGCTGGCGCGGCTGCTCGCGATCGGCGAAGCGTGGTGTGACTACCTCGGCTCAGACGTGTTTGCAGGCGGCTGCTTCTTGTGCGCCGCCTCGGCCGAGATGGATGGACGCCCAGGCCCTGTCAGGGACGCAGTTGTCGAGGTGATGAGCGAATGGATCGCCGTGCTGCGCACGAACGTCGATGCTGCTGTCGCAGCCGGCGATCTGCCCAAGGAGACAGACAGCTCGGCGATGGCGTTCAGGTTGAACGCGCTTGGCATGGCGGCCAACTGGCAGCGGCAGCTGATGCACGACGGCTCTGGCATCGAGCACGCGCGCGTCGCCTGGCGGACCGAGCTCGGCAGGCGCTGAGCAGACGCGTTGAGGTGGTTGCCCCCCGCAGCGACCGCGCTGCGCTGCGAGGACCAGCTCACAGCGCTCGCGCCCGCTGACGCTCGGTTATCCTGCCTATCCCAGCAAGCGAGATCGGGGGGTCCGTTGTGGAGCGACGTGGTTGGTCTTGGCGCAGGGCACTGCTGCTCATCTCGGCGACTGTCGGGCTCTCGCTTGTCGCGGTCGCGCCTGCGCTCGCGGTGAAGATCACCGAGTTCTCAACCGGTCTCAACGAACCGCTGCTGTTCGGCGGGATCACCGGTGCGCCCGACGGGAACGTGTGGTTCACCGGCGGCCATTCGATCGGGCGGATCACGCCTGCAGGTGCAATCACCGAATTCAGGAATGGCCTGAACAAAGGGAGCCTGCCGGTCGCGATTACCGAAGGTGAGGAAGGCAACCTGTGGTTCAGCGATGACGGGACGACGAAAGCGATCGGGCGGATCACGATGGCGGGCGCGATAACCGAGTTCACGGCCGGTCTCAACCCTGAAAGCGGTGCGGAAGGCATCGTGCTGGGTCCCGACGGCAATCTCTGGTTCATCGACCCAGGGACGCCGGATGCAATCGGCCGGGTGACGCCGTCAGGCGCGATCAAAGAGTTCCCCCTCAAACCGAACAGCAAACCGAATGACATCGTCGCGGGCCCCGACGGCAATCTCTGGTTCACCGAGAAGGAAGCGCCAGCGATCGGGCGGATCACCCCCACCGGTGAAATCACGGAATTCGGCGGTCCGCCGTTGACGATCGCGAGCATGCCGAGCGAACTGACGGTCGGCGCCGACGGCAACATCTGGTTCACCGACGAAGGATCGCCATCAGGGATCGGCCGTGTGATCACTTCGACGGGCGCCGTCGCCGAGTTCCACAACGGGCTGCAGAAAGAAGCCGTTCCCACGTCGCCGACGCTCGGTCCGGACGGCAATGTGTGGTTCGCCGACCAGAACTTCCCTCATCGTGAGATCGGTCGAGTGACGCCGTCCGGCGCGATCACCGAGTTCGACCAGGGCCTGAGCGAAAGCCTGCCCGTCGACATCACTGCAGGCGAGGACGGCAATCTCTGGGTAGCGCAGGCGATGCCGGGCGGAGTCGCACGGGTCACGCCTTCGGGCACGATCACCGAGTTCAGCACCGGGCTCAACCCGCTGAGCGGCGCAGACGGCGATCAGATCGTCTCGGGACCAGACCGGAACCTGTGGTTCAGCGATCTCGGCGAACCGAACGCGATCGGCACGATCGACCTCGAACTTCCATCGCCGGTGAAACCGCAAACGCCGCAGGTGCTGCCGATCTCGACGCCGTTCACGCCGCCACCGGCGACGCCAAACGTGACAAAGGCCATCTTCGGCAACCAGCAGTTCACGCTGACGATTCCTTCGCTCAGTGGCTGCACTGCTGCCGTGAAGACCCTACCGGTGACGCTCAGCTCGACGGCGATTGCGAAGTCCAGTGCAGCTAAGCTGCGCTTCTCGAGTGCTGCGCTGTTCGTTGATCGCGGGGTGAAGCGTCGGGTCACGCGGGTCTTGCGCGTGCATGGCAAGCGCAAGACGGTGACAGTTACTCAGTACGTCGCCAATGCGCTCACGCGCCATGCCTCGGCGAGCGTCGCGCTGCGCCTGAGCGGGCTGCGCTCGGGCTTGCACACGCTGAAGGTCAAGCTCTCCTACAAGCAGACCGTCGTGAGGCATCACCACCGGCATACGGTCACGCTGACGAAGACGGTCAGCGCCCAGTTCCGGGTTTGCTGAGTCGCCGACGAGCTGATCGCGGCGCGCGCTAAGTTGAGTGGCATGAGCCCGCTGATGATCGCGATTCGCTACGTGCTGCCGGCCGTCGGCGTGATCGCCGGACTCGTAGTGATGGCGCTTGGCGGTGAAGCGAACGTCGAGGGCGGCGCCGGCATCATCGGCGCGTCGCTCGCGATCTACGCCGTCAACTGGCTCTACCGCGCAGGTGTCGACGGCGACAGTGAGCGTGAGCAGGAGGAAGCCGCGCGTGACTACTTCAGCGCGCATGGCCACTGGCCCGACGAAGCGCCGAGCGGCGGCGCGGGCAGCGAGCGCGGACTGGCATCTCGCCGTCAGTAGCGCAGCCGACGATGCAGCACCCACTCCAGTGGCTTGCCCAACGCGACCGCGATCTCGCTGCGTTGCGGAGGGCGGGACGGGCGGCGATCGTGATGCCCGCGATGTTCGCGCTCGGCGACAAGGTGATCGAGAATCCTGCGATCGCGACGTTTGCCGCGTTCGGCTCGTTCGCGATGCTGTTGCTCGTCGACTTCGGCGGCCCGATGCGCGCGCGCTTGCAAGCACAGATCGCGCTGTCGCTGACCGGCTGTGCGTTTGTCTGCCTCGGCACGCTCGCCTCGCAAGAAGTCTGGACAGCGGTCGTCGCGATGACCGTGATTGGCTTTGCCGTGATCTTTTCGGGCGTCGTCAGCTCGGTGCTCGCAGGTGCCTCGACGTCGCTGCTGCTTGCCTTCATCCTGCCTGTCACGCTCGCTGAGCCAGTCTCCTCGCTGCCCGACTGCGTAGCTGGCTGGGGGATGGCGTCGGGCGCAGCGCTGATCGCGATCGTGCTGCTCTGGCCGACGCCCGCCCGCGGGCCGTTGCGCGACGCCGCGATCGCCGCTTGCCGCGCGCTGGCCGTGCGCCTGCGCTCTGATGTCGCGTACCTGGTCAGCGGCAAGGACCCGTCGCTGGCCGGTGATCACGAACGCGCCGTCAAGGACGGCGAACTAGCCGTTGCTGCAATGCGTCGCGTGTTCCTCGCGACGCCGTTTCGGCCGACCGGCCTCAGCACCTCAGCGCGCACCGTCGTGCGGCTCGTCGATGAGATCAACTGGCTCGAAGCGATCGTCGCGCATTCCGCACGACCTGTAGGGGCACCGATCGATCACCCCGCCTGCGCGGTGAAGATGGCGGCAGCGACCGCGCTCGAGCGCGGCGGCGAGCTGCTCGACACGGTTGGCGGCGACGCCGGCAGGCTGCACGAAGCGACTGCAGAGCTGAAAGAGGCGATGGGCAAGGTCGAGAGCAGCGCGACGAGCGAGCTGCTCGTGCGGCGCAAAGCGGCCAAGGACGATGCGACAGGCGCCGGCGAGCTGATCACTTCGCTCGACCCGAGCTTCCGCGCGCAGGAGCTTGGCTATGCCGTCTCGATCATCGTCGAGAACATCGACCTGACGGCCGCAGCGGAGCGTCGCAGCTGGATCGATCGCGTGCTCGGTCGCCAGCCACGAGGCGTCGTCAGCGCCGCCTCCGCCGCGCAGCAGCGTGCGTCCGCGCACATCGACCTCGGCTCGGTCTGGCTGCACAACAGCGTGCGCGGCGCCGTTGCGCTGGGTGCGGCCGTTCTCGTCGCCAACGAGACCGGCGTGCAGCACTCCTTCTGGGTCGTGCTCGGCACGCTTTCCGTGCTGCGCTCCAACGCGCTCAGCACCGGGCAGAACATCGTCCGCAGCCTGCTTGGCACGGTCGCTGGCTTCGTCATCGCCGGCGTCCTGTTGACGCTGATCGGCGACGAATCGACGCTGCTGTGGTTCCTGCTGCCGATCGCGATCCTGCTCGCCGGCGTCGCTCCAGCGGCGATCGGCTTTGCCGCTGGGCAGGCTGCCTTCACGCTGACGCTCGTGTTCCTCTACAACATCATCCAGCCCGACGGTTGGAAGGTTGGCCTGCTGCGCATCGAGGACATCGCGATCGGCTGTGCCGTCAGCCTGCTCGTCGGCCTGCTGTTCTGGCCGCGCGGCGCCGGTGCTGCGCTGCGTAAGGCCCTCGGGCAGGCCTACGTCGACAGCGCGCGCTACCTCGCGAGCGCAGTGGACTTCGGCATGCGCCGCTGCGACGCAGAGGCTGCCGCAGCGGCTGTCGAGCCAGAGGTCGACGCCGAACGTGCTGCCGCTTCAGCCAGGCGGCTCGACGACACGTTTCGCAGTTACCTTGCCGAGCGTGGCTCAAAGCCAGAGCCGCTAGCCGAAATCAGCGGCCTCGTCACCGGCGTCGTCGGCCTGCGCATCGCCGGTGATGCTGTGCTCGACCTGTGGGAGCGTGAGGACGGTGCCGTTCCCGGCGACCGCGCCGCTGCGCGCGAGGAGCTGCTCAAATCGAGCGCGCTCGTCGAGGGCTGGTACGACAACCTCGCCGCGCGGCTCGCCGATGGGCGGCCGCCGAACCCGCCGCTCGCGCACGACGAGGTCGCTGACGGCCGCCTCGTCGAGGCCGTCGCCAAAGACCTGCGCGCTGAAGACGGCAAGGCGACAGCAACTGCCGTGCGGATGGTCTGGACAGGCGATCACCTCGATGCAGTGCGCAGGTTGCAAGAAGTGATCGTCGAGCCCGCGCGGCTTGCTGCCGAGAGCTGACGCGATGCACAGCCGGCCACGGGATGGTTATGAGACGGTCGTGATCGAGTCGCCAGACGCTGAGCTGCAGGCGACCTTCGTGTCCCGCGCCGGGATGGTCTGCTGCTCGCTGCGACACCGCGGTGAGGAGCTGCTCGCTCAGCGCAGCGGCGTGCGGGCGTATGCAGAGCGTGGCTCGACGATGGGCATCCCATTGCTGTACCCGTGGGCCAACCGACTCGCCGGGCTGCGCTACCCCGGCCCGTCTGGCGAGGTCGAGCTCGCACCCGACGATCCGCTGCTCAAGCTCGATCCGAACGGCCTGCCGATCCACGGTGCGATCCCTGGTCTGCTGCCGTGGGAGGTCTGCGAAGCAGAACCCGAGCGAGTGCGGGCGCGCCTGGTCTGGGAGCGTGAGGACCTCCTGGCGCTGTTTCCTTACCGGCACACAGTCGAGCTGTCGGCGCGCCTCAACGCTGCCGGCCTGACGATCGAGACGACTGTGCGTGCCGACGGCGGATGCAACGTGCCCGTGTCGTTCGGCTTCCATCCTTACTTGTCGCCGCCCGGCGGCGCGCGTGCGGCATGGCGTGTCGAGCTGCCCGTCAGCGAACGAGTCGTGCTCGACGAGCAGATGATCCCCACAGGCGCACGCAAGCCGCTGCACCCGCGGAGCTTCGAGTTGGATGGGGGAAGTTGGGATGACGCCTACGCCGGGCTGCTCGAGCCACCCGTGTTCGTGCTCGCCAGCGGCACGCGGACGCTCAGGATCGAGCTGCTCGGCGGCTACTCCTACGCGCAGCTATATGCCCCAGCTGAGGCCAACTTCGCCTGCTTCGAGCCGATGACTGCGCCGACGAACGCGCTCGTCAGTCGCAGCGCTCTGCCCAGCGTGGGCGCTGGGCAGAGCTTCACTGCGAGCTTCCAGCTGTCCGCCGAGCTGGACTAGCCGGCGCGTCGGTAGACGAGGTGCGTCACGCCTGGCGCCTCGACCGCCTGCACCTGCTCGAGCTCCACGCCTGCCCCAGCACCATTGTCGAACAGGCGCGAGCCAGCGCCAAGCAGGACCGGCACGACGCTCAGTCGCAACTCGTCGATCAGCCCCGCCGTGAGGTACTGCTGTGCGACGTCTGCGCCGCCTGCAAGCGCGACGTCCATGCCGCCGGCTGCCTCCTTCGCCAGCTCGAACGCCGAGGAGATGCCGTCGGTCACGAAGTGGAACGTCGTGCCGCCCTCCTTCGCGAGCGGGTCGCGCGCGTGGTTCGTGAGCACGAACACAGGCGCGTGAAATGGCGGCTCCTCGCCCCACCAGCCGTCCCACGCCGGCTCGCCCCACGGGCCAGGCCCGCCGCCGAACATGTTGCGACCCATGATCACCGCGCCGACGTTGGCTGTCGACTGTTCGACGATCTCGGTGCTCTCGTTGACGACGCCGCCCTCGCGTCCGTGCGGCTCACGCCACGCGGCAAGCTCGAACACCCACTCGTGCAGTTGCATGCCGCCTTCGCCGAGCGGATTCTGCTCGCTTTGGTTTGGGCCCGCGACGAAGCCGTCGAGCGAGATCGCGATGTTGAACTTGAGTTTGGCCATCGTTCGCTGTCCAGGCCTAGCTCGTCTGCACGATCAGCAGCCGGTTGCCCTCTGGGTCGTTGAACCAGAACATCGGCGGCACCGGGTCGCCCATCCGCATGACCTCCGCGTCGACGTCCACGCCACGCGCTTTGAGCTCTGCGTGGTCTGCGTCGATGTCCTTGCTCGAGAGCGCGATGCGCGTCTCGATGCCCGTCGCTTCACCTGGGCGTGGCGAGGTCAGCGCGAGCGTCGTCGATGCGCCGGCCGGCGCGACTTCGACCCAGCGCTCAGTGCCTCCAAATGGGATGTCCGCGCGCAGCTCCATGCCGAGCTTCTCCGTGTAGAAGGCGATCGCCTGGTCCTGGTCCTTGACCGGAACCATGCACGTGCCAACCTGCGTCAGGTTCGTCGCTGTCTGCGTGTCGCTCATTGGGTCCTCCGTTCGTGGGAACTTGCGGTGTCACAAGGCTTAGACGTCTGGCGATGGCAAAACTCATCGCCCGTGCGCTCTACGCTGCCAGGTCGTGAAGCAGATCGTCCTCCTCCGCGGCGTCAACGTCGGTGGGCGCAACCGCGTGGCGATGCCTGCTCTGCGCGAGGCGCTCGAAGAAGCAGGCATGCAGGACGTTGTCACGTACGTGCAGAGCGGCAACGTCGTGCTCAGCAGCAATGCCAAGCCCGACGCGCTCGCGCGCGAGTGCGAAGCGGTGATCGCTGAGCGTTTCGAGCTGAGCGTCGCCGTCGTCGTGCGCACGCGCAAGCAGCTCGCCGCGGTCGTCAAACGCGACCCGCTCGGGGACGTTGCCGAGCAGGAGAAGCTCTACCAAGTGACGTTCTGCTCTGGGCGGCCCGATGAGGACGCACTCACCAAGGTCGCGCAGCGGGCTGTCGACGACGAGCGCCTGATCGCGCATGGCGATGAGATCTATGCCTGGTTCCCGCACGGCGTCGGCCGCTCCAAGCTCGCTGCGCAGCTCGCCCGCCAAGACCTTGGCGTCACCGCCACTGCACGCAACTGGACGACCGTCAACAAGCTGCTTGCGCTCGCCAGCGAGTAACGGCCCAAGGCGACCGTAGACTGGCGCAAATGAGCGATCGCCCCAAGCGTCAGCCGATCCTCGTCCTGCAGCACGCAGGCTGTGAGCCGCCTGGTGTCTATGAGGACGAGCTGCTCGAGCGCCAGATCCCGTTCGTCCGCGTGCTGCTCGAGGAGAGCGAGGAGCTGCCCAACTGGCGAGCGTTCGCCGGCATCGTCGCGATGGGTGGCGCGATGAGCGTCAACGACGAGGCCGGGCATCCTTGGCTCGTGCCCGAGAAGCGCCTGATCGCCGAAGCGGTCGCCGCCGACGTGCCGTACTGGGGCGTGTGCCTTGGCGCGCAGCTGCTCGCCGCCGCGCTCGGCGCGCGCGTGTGGCGCGGTCCGCAGGCCGAGCTCGGCGTGCTGCCTGTCGAGCTGACCAGCGCCGCGGCGCGAGATCCCGTCTTTGCGACCGCGCCCGGCAGCTTTCAGACCCTGCAGTGGCACGGCGAAACATACGAGCTGCCGCCTGGCGCCACGCAGCTCGCACGCTCGCAGGATTACGAGCAGCAGGCATTCGTGCTCGGGCGCGCCTACGCGCTGCAGTTCCACCTCGAGGTCGACTCCGGGCTGGCCGAGGAGTGGATGCGCGAGCCGGCCTTTGTCGACGAACTGCAGCTGGCGCAAGGCGAGGGCGCGCCTGCTGCGTTGCTCGCCGACGTTGGCGTCGCAGAGCGAGAGACCGTGACGCTCGCCCGTGGCCTGTTCGCGCGCTGGCTGCTCGACGTCGTCGGCTATCAGGAGGACGCGTGAGCGAGATCGAGATCGACGGGCGGCGTCTGGCGTGGAGCGCGCTCGGCGACGGGCCGCCGCTGCTGCTGATCAACGGCTATGCCGCCAGCTCAGCCGACTGGGATCCGACGTTCGCCGCCACGCTCGCCCGCTCGTTCTCGCTGATCTGTCCTGACAACAGGGGGATGGGCGCGTCCGAGCTCGGCGATCCAGCGGCGCTGAGCATCGACGCGATGGCCGACGACTGCGAGCGGCTGCTCGATGCGCTTGGACTGAAACGAGCGACGGTCGTTGGCTGGTCGATGGGCAGCTACGTCGCCCAGCGCCTGGCCACGCGCTCGCCACAGCGCGTCGCTGCGCTCGGGCTGCTCGCCTCCTCGCCACCTGGCCCTGAAGCCGTCTCCTCCGACCCTGGGGTGTGGGAGCAGCTGACCGACCATTCAGGCACGCCGCGAGAGCAGGCCACGCGGCTGCTCTCGCTGCTGTTCCCGCCCGATGTGGCGCGCGCGATCGACGTGCAGTTTGGCGAGATCGTCGCTGAAGCCCGCGCGCAGCTCTCCCTAGAAGCGCTCGACGCGCAGGAGCACGCGCTGCTGCAATGGCACACCGAGCCGCAGCCGCTGCCTGGCCCCGACATGCCGCCAGTGCTCGTGATCTGTGGCAGCGAGGACATCGTGATCCCGCCACAGAACGGAGCCTTGCTCGCCAATCGCTGGCCAGGCGCTCGCGTCGAGCAGATCGCAGGCGGCGGTCACGCGTTCATGGCACAAGAGCCCGAACGCGTTGCTGCGCTGATCGCCGACTTCGCCCTTGGCTAAGAGTCGGCCTGCGCTGCGCCGAGCCCCTCGGCGGTCAGCTCCGTCTCGATCGCCCAGCGCAGCCGTTTGAGTACCTCACCGCGTACGCGTGGCTTGCTCGCTGCGTGGGCACGCATGTCGAGCTGCGACAGCTTCTGCGCCACTTCCATACTCGTCTCTGCCAGCAGCTCTGCCGGGACGACGCGATCGAGGAAGCCCGCAGCGACCGCCTCCGCTGGGCTGTGCATCTGCGCGCTCAGCACCGCTGTGTCGAAGTGCGCCGGCGCCAGCCTGTAGCGCGCCAGCTCGATCGCAAACCACGGCACCGTCAAGCCGATCTCGACCTCGTTCAGGCCGATGCGGAACGGGCCTTCCGCGCCGATCCGCGCGTCTGCTGCCAGTGCCAAGAACGAGCCAGCCGCGACCGCGTGGCCACTGCACGCGACGACGACAGGCGTCTTGAACGACAGCATCCGCTCCGCCAGCGTCGCGCCGAGCGTGAGCATCTCGAGCACCTGCTCGACGCCTTCGCCGAACACGTTCAAGTCGAACCCTGCAGAGAGGTAGCCCGTGCGGCCTTGCACGATCGTCACCGCCCCGTCGCGCTCCGCTTCGTCGAGCGCGTTGTGCAGCTCGCTCAGCGTGCTCGACGAGAGCGCGTTGACCTTGCCGTCGTCGAGCGAGATCGTCGCAATACCTCCCTCGAGCGCATACGTGACCGTCGGCATGGCCAATAACATAACACTGTTCCGGAACGATGTCCTGAAAGCTGTCTAGCCTAAGTCCGAATGCCGCGGCCAAAGCAACGCACGCCTGAGCTACGCGACCATGTGCTGAGCGTCGCGCTGGCACTGCTCGCGCGCGACGGGGTCAGCGGGTTCACCGCACGCGAGCTCGCGCGAGAGGCAGACACCTCGACGCCCGCCCTCTACGAGCTGTTCGGCGACAAGGCAGGGCTCGTGCGCGAGGTCTTCTTTGCCGGCTTCCAGCTGTTGCGCGAGCAGCTCGATCAGCTCGCCGAAACATCCGACCCGCGTGCTGACTTGCTCGCGCTGTGCGACTGCTATCGCGCTTTCATCACCGCCAACCCAACGCTCGCCGAGGTGATGTTCTCGCGCCCCTTCAGCGACTTCGAGCCAAGCGACGACGAGCGCCAAGCGAGCGCCTCCGTGCGCCTGTTCGTGGTCGCGCGCGTGCGCCGCTGCATACACGCCGGCGTGCTGCACGGCGATGAGACCGACATTGCACACGTGCTCGTCGCGCTCGTACAAGGGCTTGCGTTGGCTGAGAATGCGCGGCGGCTCGGACGCAGCCGCGCGTCCGTGCAGCGACGCTGGACGCTCGCCCTCGCCGCGCTGCTCGATGGGCTCGCCGCTCCTGAGTAGGTCGTCGGCTGGGCGGGCCCCAGCTTCAAGCAGCGCGCCACTTCGTCCGATACGCCCGCATACGGGCAATGGCCAAACCATTCGCGGACGAAAGTCCGCTCATCAAAAGGGTAAAAATGTCAGAGATGCAGGGTGCTGTCGTTGAGCCACCACGTGAAGGGCGGATCGTTCGCTCCTGGCGTTTGACGCGCGCCGCTTGGGACGTCGTGCGCGGCGACCGTTCGCTGCTCGTCCTCGCCGTGCTCTCTGCGATCACCGGTGTCATCGGGCTCGCTGCCGTCTTCATCCTCGGCGGCTCCTTCCAGCACGGCCGTCTGAAGGGGGATGAGCTCGCCATCTTCGCGCTGATCTTCGCTTACCCGCTGACGTTCATCTCCGTCTTCTTCAACACCGCCATCGCCGCCGCTGCGTCCGCCGCGCTCGAAGGTCGCCATCTCAGCGTCGGCGAAGCGCTCGCCGTGCCTTCGCGCAAGCTCGGCACGATCGCCGTGTGGTCGTTGATCGCAGCCGTCGTCGGCTTTCTGCTCGAGCAGGCCACCAGCCGCCTGCCGCTCGGCGGCAGCATCGCCGCGCGCTTCGTTGGCGTTGGCTGGTCGCTCGCCAGCCTGTTTGCCATCCCGATCATCGCGCTCGAAGACTGCTCTGCCCCTGAGGCGCTCAAGCGCTCCGCGCATGCCGTCAAGAAGCGCTGGGGCGAGGGCTTTGTGGGCAGCTTGATCATCGGCGCATGGGCTGGCCTCGCGATGCTGCTGACGATCGTTGTGTTTGTCGTCGCAGCCGTCGCCACGAACAATGTGCCCGCCGTGCGCGACGTCGTGATCTTGCTCGGCGTGTTCGTGTTCGCAGCGATCGCCGTCCTGCAGCTCGTCGTGCGCCAGACGTTCGCCGTCGCCCTCTATCGCTACGCCGCTGACGGCAGCGCCCTTGGGCCGTTCTCAGAGCAGGACCTGCAGTCGCCGTTCGCGCTCAAGCGCCGACGCTGAGCCCAGGCCGCCAGGCCCGAGAGAGTTCAAGCGGCTGCACGCACGGCGGCTATGTTGGCGTGCATGACCGCCGACGAGCCGCTTGTCATCCGTTGGGCGTACGGCCTTGCCGACGAGGACGTGCAAGCGGCCTTTGCCCTGCGCGAAGACGTCTTCCACGGCGAGCAGAACGTGCCGCTCGAGGAGGAGCTCGACGAGCTCGACCGTGACGCCCAGCACCTTGTCGCACTCGACCACGACGGGCGTGTGATCGGCACGCTGCGGTTGCTCTCCTTCGGCGAAGAAGCCAAGATCGGGCGCGTCGTCGTCGCTGCTGCCTGGCGCCGTCGCAGGATCGCTTCGCAGATGCTGCAGATCGCGCTCGCGCGGGCCCGCGAGCAGGGCTTCACGCGCGTGCGGCTCGCCGCGCAGATCGTCGCCGCTGCGCTCTACGAACAGGCCGGCTTCGCCGTCGAGTCAGAGCCCTTCGAGGAGGCCGGCATCGCGCACGTGTGGATGGGGCAACAGCTCAGTCCGTGAGCTTGCGCTTCTGCGGGTGGATCGTCTCGCCGCGCACCAGCATCGCTACGAACTGCTCGATCCGCCGCGCGCGTGTGTCGCTGCGCTTGGCACTGTCGATCCGCAGCAAGATCGAGTAGCGATTCTGGCTCGTCAGCAGCTCGAACATCGCTTGCGCCCGCGGCTCCGCTGCAAGTGCTGAAGCCAGGTCGTCTGGCACCGCGATGCTCGCCTGGCCCGCATACGCCGCATCCCAGCGGCCGTCCGCCTTGGCCGCCTCCACCGCGCTCAGCCCTGCTGCATGCATGCGGCCCTCAGCGATCAGCCGCTCGACGATTCCCACATTGCGCTTCGACCACGCGCTGCGCGCGCGTCGCGGCGTGAAGCGCTGACGAAACGTGCCCTCGTCGCGTCGCTTGACCTGTCCGTCGATCCAGCCGTGGCAGAGCGCACGATCGAGCGCTTCGTCGTAGCTCAGCGACGTCGGCTCGCGCGCGCCCTTCTTCGCCAGCACCAGCCACACGCCTGCGCTGTCGCCGTGGTGCTCGGCCAGCCACGCATGCCACGCGCTTGCGTCAGCGACGACCAGTTCAGGAAGCTCTTCAGCCACGTGCACAGTCTCGCAGCGACAGTTACATGCGAAACCTCATGCCGCTACCCGCGTACGGCCGACCCACGCGCAGCAACATGAGAAACACGCTCTAAGGCGCCAAATCTGGACGGACGTTTGATCATCCGCATAGCTGTAAAGGCAGCGCGCTGGGCAGGGTCGAAGATGCTCGTAGAGCGTCCAACCGAGGAGCCACATGTCTGGTCCCGCACAAACCGAGAGCCCGCAGTCGTTCACCGGCGCGTTTGGCGTCATCCACTCAGAGCCCGACGAGCGCACCAGCATCGTCGCGCTCGAAGGCGAGGTCGACCTCGAGCGCGCGCCTTCGCTGAAGTGGGCGCTCGTCGACGCGATCGACGCAGGCAAGCAGCAGCTCGTCGTCGACCTGACACAAGTGCGGTTCATGGACTCCACCGCGCTCAGCGTGCTCGTCGGCGTCAACCGCAGTCTCAACACCGGCTCGCGCATGGCGATCGTCTGCTCGAACCACAACGTCCAGAAGATCTTCGAGCTGTCCGGCATGGACGGCGCCTTTGCCATCTTCCCGACGCTCGACGAAGCGCTCGAGCACGTTCGCGGCAACACGCTTCGGATCGGGTGAGCGGCCGAGACCGCTGATGGCGGGCGCTGCAAACAGGCGAGCACGCAGGCGAAGCGCCATCCGCCGCGCCCTGACTCTGCTCGCCTTGATCGGCGGTGTGTTCGCCCTGCAAGGTCTACCCAGTGCGTCTGCTGCCAAAGGCAGTGGCGGCTCAGGCGCCGCCGCAGCCAGCGAACTGCCCACGCCGGCCCAGCAGCGTCGCGCCGAACGTCAGGCCAACGCAGAAGGCGCGCCGCCACCACCGCTCGTGCCGCCGTCCGTCGAAGCACCGTCCGCCCCGCCGCTTGCCGGGCATGGGCACCGCGGCCAGCTTCCGCCGCCGCCCGCGCCGCCCGCCGTGCAAGGCGCAGGCGGCCGTCCAAGCAAAGTGGATCGCCCTGTCACTGCCGCGCATGGCCGACGCTACGAACAGCGGGCCGAAGAACGCCGTGATGAAGAGGCCAGCCGGCAGACGACAAGCGCCTCCAGCGTCGCCGTGCCGAGTGCCCAGACGGGCACCGCCCAAGCAGAAGCGCTCGCGCGCAGCAAACAGAAAAAAGGCACTGGCGGGCAGAAAGGCAAAAAAGAACACAAAGGCAAAAAATCTGGCACCGCGCCGCCAGAAGAAGAAGGTGCTCAGACAGAAGGCTCCGGTGCGCAAGGAAGCGGCGCAGCGAACCTCAAGCAGAAGGGCGAAGCCGTCGTTGCCGTGCCTGTCGCCGATGCTGTGGCCGCCGCCGCGCTGCCCACTTCGCCCGCTGCGACCCCTGCCAGCGGAGCGAGCAGTGCCACTGCCAGCTCGCTGCCAGTCGCTGACGTCACCGCGAGCGCGCCACAAAAGGCAGGCGTGCTTCACGCTGCGCGCGGGACGCACAAAAGAGCGTCACACACGCACGGCGTCGTTCCCCTTGGCACAACTGCAGCCGTCGCGCCTGTCGCCGTAGGCGGCGGCGATCGCCCCAGTCGCTCGAGCTCGCCGCGCGCCACCAAGCCAGCCCACCACGGCTCGACGCAGCCTGCGCTCGTCAAGACGCTCACAAAGATCGTCAACGTCGTGCCGACGCCCGTGCGGGTCCTGATCGGCGCGCTGATCTTGCTCGCGCTGCTGCTCGGCGCTCGCTCGCTGTTCAGCGGCGTGCGCACGCGACGGCTCGTCCGCCAACGTGGGCAGCTGCTCGAGGACGTCGGCTTGCTGCAAGCTGCGCTGCTGCCTGAGCCGCCCAAGCGGATCGGTCCAGTCGCCAGCACTGTCGCCTACCGTCCCGCCGACGGCCCTGGCGCAGGCGGCGATTTCTACGACGTGTTCGCGCTTGAAGGTGGGGAGATCGCTGTGATCGTCGGCGACGTCTCTGGGCATGGGCGCGAGGCGCTGCCGCACACAGCGCTGCTGCGCTTCACCGTGCGCGCCTATCTCGAGGCTGGGCTGTCGCCGCGTAAGGCTCTGCAGACGGCTGGCAGCGTGCTCGACCACCAACTCGCAGGTTCCTTTGCGACCGTTGTCGCCGCCACCTACAACCCGCGCGAGCGCAAGCTCACGTATGCCACCGCCGGTCATCCACCGCCTGTGATGCTCGGCGAGGGCCAAGCTGACGCAGCGCCAACGACCACGTCCTGCGCTGCCCCGCCGATCGGTGCAGGCATGCGCACCGGAACGCGCCAGACCGTCGTCTCCGTTCCTGGGCCAGCGCAGATCTGCTTCCACACCGATGGCGTCACCGAGGCGCGCGTTGCAGGCGAGCTGTTCGGCGCTGAGCGGCTCGCGCACACGCTCGTCGAGCTCGCTCCAGAGGCCGAGGCCGCTGCGCTGCTGGCGCGCGTCAGCGAGCTCACCGACGCGCGACCCGACGACATGGCTGCATGCCTGCTGCGCGTGCACGATGGTGAGCGCGACGGTGCGCCTGCTGTTGTGCTCGAGCAGCTGGAGCTGACCTGTGAGGTGCTCGTTGGTAGGCGGCTGGAGCAGTTCCTGCTCGACTGCGACGTGTCGCCTGCCGAGACTCGGGCGATCGTCGAAGCGGCGCGTGAGCGCCTGCAGCGCAGCGACGCGCCGCTGCTGCTCGAGCTCGTGCCGAGCGCCGAGCGACAGTCGACCGTGACGCTGCACGAAGACAACGTGATCCACGCCGCCGCGCTGTCCAAGGCCGGGGTTTCTTAGGAGGCTTTCGATGAGCACCACGCCGACACTTGCCCCAGACGCAGCGATCGTCCTCGGCATCGCTGCCACCGCAATCCCCTTCGCGCGCACGCCCGAGGACGAGGCCGAGCGCTGGTTGCGCGTGCTGCGCCTGCACGGCGAAGTCGGCTCCGCCATGCAGGCGCTCGGCGTCAGCGAGGAGTCGATCAAGCTGCACCCCGAAAATGGCCATGCAGCCCCCGTCGCAGGTGCTCCTCGCGCGGACGAGCCATCGACTTCCGATGATGCCGATGTGATCGTGACCGTCGTCGAGCGCGCCGCGCGGATCGCTGCCGAGCGCGGCGCAGCCGGCGTCACCACAACTGACATCCTGCTCGCCGTGCTCGACGTGTACGGCCCCGTGTTCGAGCGCGCGTTGCGCGCCCACGGGACCGATACCGGCGAGGTGCTCGAGCGCCTCGCTGCTGCCTGAGCGCTGCTCCGCCTCCAGCCAGGTCCGCCGCCCATCGGTCTCGACGCCGCGGCGCCGTGCTATCCATGTGGCTTGCCCAGCTGGACGATCCGCACCGCCACGCGTGCCGACATCGATGCAGTGTTGGCGCTGTGGCGCGCAGCCGACGCGCAGCTCGTGACCGGTTCGCATCCCGCTGGGCTCGAACGCCTCCTCGACGTAGACGCCGAGGCACTGCTCGTGGCTGAGCAAGAGCAGCAGGAAGGGCAAGTGCTGATGGGCTCCCTGATCGCCGCGTGGGACGGCTGGCGCGGGAACTTCTACCGGCTCGCCGTCGATCCCCGCCATCGACGCCAGGGGCTGGCGACTGCGCTCGTGCGCGAGGCCGAGCGGCGCCTGCAGGCACGCGGGGTCGAACGGCTGACTGCGATCGTCGCCGACGAGGACGCAGGTGCCCACGACTTCTGGCTGGCCGCCGGCTATGACTGCCAGGTAGGACGCGAGCGCTTCGTGCGCGAGCTCCGATGACGGTCATCGCCGAGCGGCTCGTCGCACAGATGCTCTCGGGTCCCCGGTACGCGACCCGCTGGCTAGTTGACGAACATCAGCGTGAAGCCGTCGTAGCCCTTCAGGCCGACAGTCTGGATCGTCGTCGCGCTGACACGCGGCTCGGTGCTGAGGATCTCGTGCAGTCGCCGCGCTGCGAGCCCGCCAGGATCGCCCCCGTCTGGATCGACGATCGCACCGTCGCGGATCACGTTGTCAGCGATGATCAGGCTGCCTGAGCGCGTGCGCTGCAGTGCCCAGCTGAAGTAGCCAGGCGTGTTCTGCTTGTCAGCGTCGATGAACACGAGGTCGAACGGCTCGGCGACGTCGGCAGCGAGCAGGTCGAGCGAGTCGAACGCTTCGCCGACGTGCAGCTCGACGGTCTGTGCAAAGCCTGCTCGCGCGATGTTGGCGCGCGCCACCTCGGCGTAACGCTCGTTTGCCTCGAGCGTGATCACGCGGCCACTGCCACCGCCGTCGCCTCCGACCTCGCCGGCAGTCACGGCGCGCGCAAGCCAGATCGTGCTGTAGCCGCCGAGCGTGCCGATCTCGAGCACGCTGCGTGCGCCGATCGAGCGGGCGAGCAAGTACAGCAGCTTGCCCTGCGGTGGCGAGACGGCGATTGGCGGCAGCCCAGCCTCGGCGCTCGCAGCCAGCGCGGCGTCGAGCGCTTCGTCCTCGCCGATTAGCTGTTCAGAGATGTAGTCGTCTGCGGCCTTCCACGTCGAATCGCTCATCGTCGATACCTCACAGTGCATGCTGCTTTGCGCGGGTCAGCAATAGCGCAAACAGACGCTGCTGCACTTCCGCTGGAAATGGGCGGATCAAACCGGTGCTCAGCAGCGTCACCTCGGCTGGGCCGTCGACGAAGCCGAGGAAGTCGAGATAGATCGGAACTTTGATCGTGCGCACGATGAAGCTCGCCGTCACGCGCCAGCCGAAACCACCGGATGTGCCAGGGGCCGGCGGGACGCCCGCCTGGATCGAAACCGGCCCGACCTTGGCGCCTTTGAGCTGCTCGCCCTTGAAGACCTGCTGCAGGTAGTGAGAGAAGCAGCCGCGTACGTGCGAGCTGCGGATCGCCTTCAGCGCGCTGAGCGCTTCAGCGGCGCTGCTCTGGACGGAGACTTCGGAGCTGACGCTGAAGTCGAGGATGCCGTGCTTCAGTTCGTATTGCTTCGAGCTCTCGGCGGCAAGCGCATTGTGCGACGAGCTGCCCGCTTCGCCGAGCGCGGTCGTCCCGGCGCACTTCACCATGTCCTGTTCGAGGCGCTTCTCGCGTGCCGAGCTGTGGTTTTCCTTTTCGCTCGCTTTGAAGCCCGGCACGTCGTCGGCGGTCAGGTTGACGGCCTGCGCGAAAGCGAGCGCATGCGCGTGCGACGGCGAGCTGCTGGATGGGGGTGACGTGGGGGTGCTCGGCGCAGTCCCGGTGCCGCCGCCGCTGCCGCTGTTTGGCGTGGCCTGCTTGCTCGTCGTCACAGTGCGTACGACAAGTGCTTGGCTGCCACCCTTGCCGCACGACGCGAGCGAGCTGGCGCCGAGGGCGAGCAGTAGCAGGATGATCGCCCGGCGCATGTCGGCTGATTGTGTCAGAGCGTTCGCAGTGCGCCGACCGTGCGCTACGCTCGTCGCCGATGGGTGAGCGCAGCAGCTACACGCCGGGAACGTTCTGCTGGGTCGATCTGACCTCGCCTGACCAGCAAGCGTCGAAGTCGTTCTACGAAGCGCTGTTCGGCTGGCAGGCGCAGGACATGCCGACGGGCGACGACGGCTCGTTCTACTCGATCATGCAGCTCGACGGCAAGGACGTCGCGGCAATCGCGCCGCAGCCGCAGCAGCAGCGCGACGCGGGCGTGCCACCGCTCTGGAACTCGTACGTCTCCGTCGAGGACGCAGACGCGATGCTCGCGCGTGCGGTCGAGCTAGGCGCGACGGCGCATGCACCGGCGTTCGATGTCTTCGACGCCGGGCGAATGGCTGTGATTCAGGATCCGCAGGGGGCGTTCTTCGAGCTGTGGCAGCCGAAGGACCGCTTTGGTGCGGCGTGTGTGAACGCCCCAGGGGCGTTCTGCTGGAACGAGCTGATGTCTGGAGAGATCGCCGCATCGACGAGCTTCTACGGCGACCTGTTCGGCTGGACGTTCGAGCCGTTCGAGGGCAGCCCGCAGCCATACGAGATGATCAAGAACGGCGAAGCGGGCAACGGCGGAATCACGGTGCTGCCGCAGCCGGGCATGCCTGCGAGCTGGCTCGTCTACTTCGGCGTCGAGGACGTCGAGCGGTCGCTCGCGAAGATCGAGCAGCTGGGGGGCAGCAGGCTGTTCGGCCCGCAGGACATCCAGATCGCGACGATCGCGATCGCCCAAGATCCGCAGGGCGCGGTGTTCGCGCTCTACGCCGGCGAGTTCGTTCCGTAGTCGGCCTGCCGGCTATCGGCCTCTGAGCCGCCGGGCCGCTGCCGACTAGCGCTTGCTCGCGCGCACTGCGGTGCCGTAGGCGCAGATCTCAGTCCACGTCGTGCCTAGCTCTGAAGTGTCAAAGCGGAAGGCGATGATCGCGTCAGCGCCCTTCGCGGAGGCCTCCTCTTCGAGCCGTTCCTGGGCATGAAGACGACCTTCGGCGAGCAGCTTGGTCATGCCCTTGAGCTCGCCGCCGACGAGCGACTTCAGCGAGGCGCCGATCTGCGAGCCGAGATTGCGGGAGCGCACGGTCAGGCCGAAGACCTCGCCGAGCACCTCTTCGATCTCGTAGCCGGGAAGGTCGTTCATGGTGGTGATGATCATCGCCGTCTCCTCGCGTCTCGCGTCGCCGCTTTTGGTGGCCCCCGGTTGGGCGCCAGACTACTCCTCGGCGAGCGCGCTGGCCAACGTCTCGTCGAACGTCGCAGGGACGATGCCGAATGGCGCAGCGCCGCTTGGGTCGGTGACGATCGTGTCGGTTGTCAGACCCTCGACGAGTGGGCGCGCGACGTTGGTGTCGACTGGCGTGACGAGCCCGAGCCACAGCGCTGACAGCCACGGCGTGATCAGCGGCACAGGCAGCTTCGGTCGCGGGCGCAGGCCCATCGCCGTCGCCATGCGGTCGAGCATCTCGGCGTAGGAGAGCACGTCTGGGCCGCCGATCTGCACCTCGCGGCCCTCCGACTCGGCGACGTCAGGAGCGCGGCGCAGGTACTCAACGACATCGTCGATCCCAATCGGCTGCGTGTCCTTGCGCAGCCACGAGGGGGCGATCATCACGGGCAGCCTTTTGACGAGATGGCGCAGCGTGCGGTAGGACTCGCTTTGCGCGCCGACGACCATGGCAGCGCGGAAGTACGTAAGCGGTGGTCCCTCGCGGGCGAGCGTCAACGCGGTCTCGTGGCGGCTGCGCAGGTGCTCTGAGACGTTCTCGTCGCCGAGCCCGCCGAGATAGACGACGCGCTGCACGCCCTCGCGCTTGGCCATTCGCGCGAAGTTGACAGCGCCACGGCGCTCGCGCTCTTGATATCCGGTGCCTCCTGCCATTGCGTGGATCAGGAAGTAGGCGACGTCGATGTCCTTGCCGGCGCCTTCGAGGCTCCCTGCGTCGCTGACGTCACCGCGGCGAAGCTCGCAGCCGAGTTGCTCGAGCTTGCCAGCACGCGCTGGATCGCGCACGAGGCAGCGCACGTCTGCGCCTGAGCGCGCGAGCGACTCGGCGAGCCGCCCGCCGATGAAGCCAGTCGCGCCGGTGACGAGTGCCCGCGTTGCGATCGCCTCAGTGCTCTGGCGAGGAGCCGTTCTGGCGCGCCGCGATGTCGGGGCCAGTGGTCGTGGTCATCGCTGCAGCAGCGCTGCCACCGAGCACGCGACGCACGAGGCGCGGCGCGAGCACGCGCAAAGCAGCTGCAACGCCGTATGGACGCGGCACGTAGCGCTCAGGTGAGCGCATCACGCCAGCTTGGAAGATCGCCTCGGCAGCAGCGTCTGGTGTGGAGACGATCCAGCGCGTCCACGGCTTCTCGGTCAGCTCTGACTGGGGGAAGCCCTCAGTCGTGATGAAGCCTGGCAGCACAAGCCCGACGTGCACGCCGTGCGGATGCTCCTCGGCCCACAGCGCGTCAGACCAGCCGGCGAGCGCGAACTTCGATGCGCTGTACGCGCCTGAACCGGCGCGCGCAACGCGACCGGCGGTGGAGGAGACATTGACGATCGCGCTCGGTGCGGAGGAGCGCAGCAGCGGCAGCAGCGCCTCAGTCAGCCGCACTTGCGCGTCGAAGTTGATCTCCATCGTCTTGCGCACGTTCTCCCAGCCGCCGTCTGCAAAGCGTGCACGCCAGGCGGCGCCGGCGTTGTTGACGAGCAGGTCGAGGCGGCCGTGGCGCTCGAGCAGGTAAGCGCGAATCTGCCCTGGCGCATCGTCGTGCACCAGATCGACGGCGATGTAGCTGACGCGATCAGAGCCGAACTCGCCGACGAGTGCCTGCAGTCGCTGCTCACGACGGCCGACGAGCACGAGTTGCGCGCCCTGCTCACGCGCCAGTCGTCGCGCGGTGGCTTCGCCGATCCCGCTGGAAGCTCCGGTCACGAGCGCGACGCCGTCGAGGCTTGGCTGGGGTGCCGATTTTTTAATGATTTCGATGATTGATTCGCTTGTTGGCGCAACTGGGACACGTGCGACTGACGACGGTTAGCCTTTCAGATCGGCGATGGCATGAGCGAGCGAGCATCCAGCGACGCGCAACAGACGCTGCCGGCGCACAAGCGCGAGGCGCTCGAGCTGTTCCGCGGGCTGCCTCGTCGCTATGACCTGCTCTCGTCGTTGTTCAGCTTCGGCCAGGACCCGCGTTGGCGGCGCGCGCTCGTCACTGCGCTCGCGCCAGCGCCTGGTGCGCACGTGCTCGATGTGGCGACGGGTACGGGGATGGTCGCCGCAGAGCTGCTCGCGCGCCACAGTGACTGCACGGTCGTCGGGCTCGATCAGAGCGCTGAGATGCTCGCAGGGGCACGGGCCCGCTTTGCGGGTGACGCGCGCGTTGAGCTCGTCGAAGGGCAGGCAGAGCAGTTGCCGTTTGCCGATGAGAGCTTCGACGCGCTGAGCTTCACGTACTTGCTGCGCTACGTCGACGATCCTGCAGTGACGATGCGCGAGCTCTCGCGCGTGCTCGAGCCAGGCGGGCGGATCGCGTCGCTCGAGTTTGGCGTGCCGCCGTGGTTGCCGGCGCGGCTCGCGTGGCGGTTGTATACGGCTGTTGGCTTGCCTGTGCTCGGACGCTTGGTCTCGCGTGAGTGGATGGACGTTGGCCGCTTCCTCGGCCCAAGCATCCGCGGCTTCTACGCGCGGCACCCAGTCGAGCAGATCGTTGGCTACTGGCAGGCAGCTGGTCTGGGCGAAGTGCGCGTGCAGCAGATGAGCCTCGGCGGCGGCGTCGTGATGTCGGCTGTGAAGCTCGCCGGTGCCGGTGCCGGCGTGGGGGATGGAGCTGGAGCTGACGCGAGCGGCGATGCGCGCGGCGCCTGAGCGGCCGGCTTTCTACGCGCTCGGGCGTGGACGCGTGGGTGAGCTGCTGACGCTGCTGCACCCGCCTTACACGGCTTGGCACTTGAGTTACTTCGCGCTTGGCGCAGGGCTTGCGCCGCACCTCTACGTCAACCGTCTGCTGTGGGGACTGGCGGCATTTGCGCTGGCCGTTGGCATTGCTGCGCACGCGCTCGACGAGCTGCACGACCGACCGCTCGGCACAGGCCTCGGTCGAAGCACGCTGATGGTGCTGACGGCAGTTAGCCTGCTCGGCGCGCTCGCGATCGGCGTTGCTGGTGCGATCACTGTCTCTGTTTGGCTCGTGCTGCTGGTTGCGCTCGGCGGTCTGTTCGTGCCGGCGTACAACCTCGAGTGGATCGGCGGGCGCCTGCACGGCGACGTCTGGTTCGCGCTCGGCTGGGGCGGCTTTCCTGCATTCACTGGCTACTTCGTCGAGTCGCTCAAAGTCGACGCGCCTGGTCTGCTAATCGCGCTCGCTTGTACGTTGCTGAGCGTTGCCCAGCGGCGGCTGTCTTCGCCTGCGCGCGAGCTGCGCCGCCGCACGAGCTCGGTCACAGGCATCCGCACTCTCCCTGACGGCCGCACAGAAGAGCTGTCGCTCACGCGCCTGCTGGCGCCGCTCGATGGTGCGCTGGCGGCGCTGTCGCTGGGCGTCGTCGTGACGGCTTGCGCGCTCGTCGTCGCGCGGCTCAGCTAGTCGACGAGCAGGTGCGCGCCTGGACCTGGGCGGACGTCGATCGCATCGGCGGGCGGCTGTCCGTCGGGTGCGAACAGCGCAAGTACGTACCCACCGAAGCCACCGCCCATGATCCGCGCTCCTGCTGCGCCTGCGTCGAGCAGCCGCGCGACAGTCGCCTCGACGGCAGGCGTCGAGATCTCGTAATCGTCGCGCAGGCTCGCATGGGATGAGCTCAGCAGCACGCCGAGCTCGTGCATGTCGTCGTCGCGCAAGGCCGAGACTGCAGCGCGCACGCGCTCGTTCTCGCTGAGCACGTGGCGCGTCCTACGTGCGAGCGGCTCGGGCAGTTGCAAGGCAGCGCTCGGACGCGCTTCGCTGAGCGTCTGCACGCCGAGCAGCTCGCATGCCTTCGCGCACTCTGCGCGGCGCTTGTTGTAGTCGCCGTCAGCGTGCTCGTGGCGCTGGGCTGAGTCGAGCACGACGAGCCGCCAGCCGCAGAGGCGCAGCGGCACGGGTTCGACAGCAAGCGTGGCGAAATCGATCAACAGCGCTGCGTCGGGCTCACCGAACAGCGAGGCGAGCTGGTCGAGCAGCCCTGTCTGGGCGCCGACCCACTCGTTCTCGACGCGTGCGCAGACGCGCGCGAGCTCGAGCCGGCCAGGTTCGTCGGCGTCGACTCCAGCGAGCGCGAGCAGCGCCAGGCACAGTGCGACCTCGAGCGCAGCTGAGGAGGACAGGCCGGCGCCGCGCGGCAGGTCACCACCGATCTTCAGCTTGGCGCCGCCGATGTCGACGCCAAGCGCCTCTAGCTCGGCAGCCATGCCGATCACGAACGCGCGCCATCCATGCTCGCGCTCGCGCTGGGTGACGGAGAAGGCGAAGTCTTCACCTAGGTCGAGCGCGTGCGCGCGGATCACGAGGTCGTCGACGGCGGCTGCATCGACGATGACACCCTGCGAGATTGCAAAGGGCAATGCGAGCCCGCCGTTGTAGTCGGTGTGCTCGCCGATCAAGTTGACGCGCCCAGGCCCAAATGCACGCACACGCGTGAGCGCATCTGGCTCAGGCCCCGGCTCAGGCGGCACGAGCGATCGCCTCGCGCAGCGTGGCGGCCGTCTCCTCGGGCAGCGTGTCCGAGATGAACGTGCCTGCGCCCTGCTCTGAGCCGGCGAGGAACTTGAGCTTGTCTGCTGTGCGCATCGGCGGGTAGAACTCGACGTGCAGGTGGCCCTTGCGCAGCGGCGATCCGAGCGGCGCTTCTCCTGCGTCACCGGCGGTGGGCGCTTGGTGCACGACCATCACGTATGGGAATGCGTGCTCGAACAGCGCGTCGTAGCCGCGTTGCAGCGCTTGCAGCACGACCGACAGTTCACGCAGCTCGAGCGGCTCGCACTCGAGCAGGCTCGCGCGGTGCTCGCGCATCACGACGTGGACTTCGTAGGCCCAGCGCGCGGCGTGCGGGACGTAGGCGACGACGCCGTCGGTTTCCATCAGCAGACGCTCGTCGTCTGCGAGCTCACGCCGCAAGAGCTCACACGGCGCGCAGCCGCCGAGGCGCTCATCGGCTGCGAGCTCAGCGGTGGGCACTGGCGGTATGAACGGGTAGCCGTAGATCTGCCCGTGCGGATGGTGCAGCGTGACGCCGACCTCGACGCCGCGGTTCTCGAAGATCATCACGTAGTCGACGTCGTCGCGGGAGCCGAGCTCGGCGTAGCGGTGGCGCCAGACCCACATCAGATCCTCTGCGCGCTCAGGGGCGAGTGAGCCGAATGAGCCGTCGTGCTCGTCGGTGTAGACGACGACCTCGGCTGCGCCACCAGGCGCGCCGGACTCGAAAGCGGGAAAGCGGTTGTCGAACACGGCGATCTCGAACGACGGGTAGGGGATCTCGGTCTCCGGTCCACCTGGCTTCGTGGGGTCGAGCGGGCAGTGCGCGCGGTCGGGCAGGAACGTGCGGTCTTGGCGGTGAATTGCGTATGCGACCTGCTCGCCGCGCAGCTCGTTGAAGCGCAGCTCGCTCACGCGTCTTGCTCCTGCTCGCGGCGGCTGAACAGCAGCAGCGCGCGGCCGTCGGCTTTGCTCGTGCGCAGCAATTCGAGCGGGCCGAAACGCTCGCTCGACTGCTCGCGGTTGACCGCTTGCGGCTGCTCTGGCGAGGTCGGATGCTCGGGCTCTGCGGCCATTCAGCGAGGGTATAGCGCCGTCCCTCTGGACGCTCTCTGGCGTCCTCGCAAAGGAGATTCATTGGACATCCGGAAAGGTCCACGCAAAGTGCTTGACTGAGGAGTAGATTCGCGGCAGGCAATGCGGTGGGCGTGGCGCCCGGGAGGCGCGAAGCCCTCGATCAGAGGAGAGTGAAATGCCAGAGACCGATCAGGGCCACGAGGTTGGGGAGCACCTTGCGGACGGCGACACAACGGTGATCGACCGCCCTGGATTCGACAGACGCGCGTTCCTGCGCCGCACGGCAATCACGGGCGTGGGCGTCGGCTCGGTGAGCACGCTGCTCGCGGCGTGCGGATCGAGTGCCTCGTCGAGCAGCGGCGGCGGCTCGGACTCCGTCTTCGGCAGTCACCCGAGCTACAAATTCGTGTTCGTCAACCACGTGACGACGAATCCGTTCTTCACGCCGACGCAGTACGGCGCGGCGGACGCCTCAAAGTTGCTGGGCTGCTCCTACCAGTGGACGGGCTCTGAATCGAGCAACGTCAGCCAGATGGTCAACGCGCTGAACAGCGCGGTCACGGCGAAAGCGGACGGCATCGCGGTCGCGCTGATCGACTTGCACGCGTTCAACGCGCCGGTTGAAGCGGCGATCAAGGCGGGCATTCCGGTCGTCGCGTACAACGCTGACGCGCCGGGCAATGCACGCCTCTCCTACATCGGCCAGGATCTGAAAAAGGCTGGCGAAAAGATGGGCGAACGGATCGTCTCGGACGTCGGCTCGGGCGAAGTCGCGCTGTTCATCGCGACCCCTGGCTCGGCCAACCTGCAACCGCGCATCGAAGGCGCAGAAGCGGCGGTGAAGCGGTCAGGTAAGCCGATCACGCTGCACACTGTCGCCACGGGCGCCGCGGTTCCGGGCGAGCTCTCGGCGATCGACGCCTACTGGGTCGGCCACAAGAACACGAAGGGCATGTACGCGGTCGACGGCGGCTCGACGGAAAGCCTCGCGAAAGTGATGCAGAAGTACAGCCTCGGCGGCAAGGTCAAGGCAGGCGGCTTCGACCTCACTGAACAGACGCAGACCCTGCTGAAAGCGGGCGACATCGAATTCACGATCGACCAGCAGCCTTACCTGCAGGGCTTCCTGCCGGTACTGCAGTTGTTCATGTACAAGGTCTCGGGGACGCTGTCGGGCATCTACGAAGCCGACACGGGCCTGAAGTTCCTCGACAAAGAAACCATCACGCCGTACGTCAACAGCAAGTCTCGCTACGAGGGCACGTCGACGGCCGCCAAGGTCATCTCGGCGTAGGTCGAAGGCGAACGGAGCGAGGAACGAGCATGGCGAGCGCGGCAGGCGGGGCCTCCGCCGAGACACCGCCAGCAGCGCCACAGGCCCCGGAGCAATCGCTCCGGGGCCCATCGACAGGCAGGCAGATCCTCGAGCGAATCATCTCGCTGCGCGAGGGCTCGATCATCGTCGTGACGATCGTCACGGCGATCTACTTCTCGGCGAACACGAGCAGCTTCTTCACGGGCGACAACTTCAAGACGCTGCTGCCGTACTTCGCGCCGTTCGCGATCCTCGCGGCGGGCGAGATCTTCGTGATGATCCTCGGCGAGATCGACCTCTCGATCGCGGCGATGTACCTGTTCGCGCCGATCCTCTTCTACAAGCTCAACTCGAGCCTCGGCTTCGGGCTCGTGCCGGGCGTGATCGTGACGCTCTTGTGCTGCATGGCGGTCGGCGCATTGAACGGCTTCTTCGTTGCGGTCGTCGGGATCAACTCGTTCGTCGCGACGCTGGCGATGCTGTTCGCGTTCGAGGGGCTGGCGTTGATCATCTCGCACGGGACACCTGTCCCGACGCCCGGCGGGCAGCCGCCGCTCGGCACGTTCGGCAAGGTGTTCGGCGGCGGCACGTACTCAGAGATCATCTGGGCGGTCGCGATCATCGTGATCCTGCAGGTCGTGCTGACGTTCACGCGCTGGGGTCTCTACACGGTCGCGATCGGCTCGAACAAGCTCGGCGCGGCGGAGGCAGGCGTCAAGGTCCAGTTGATCACGATCCGCAACTTCATGCTCTGTGCGCTGACGGCCTCGCTGGCGGGGATCTTCGAGGCGGTGCGTTCGGCGACGGTCCAACCTGATCCTTCGGGGCCGAACGAATACCTGTTCCTGGCGGTGGCGGCAGCGGTGATCGGCGGCACGCTGCTCACGGGCGGTTCGGGCACGGTCGTCGGCGCGCTGATCGGCGCGCTGTTCCTCGGCATCCTCAAGGACGGCTTGATCCTGCAGGGGGTCAACGCGAACTACCTGCTGTTCTACACGGGCCTCGCGATCTTCGTGGCGATGACGGCGAACGTGTTCGTGGGACGCGTGCGCAGGGGGCACAGCGGAAGTGGCTGACGCGAACCCCCCATCGATCGAGCCTGTGGTGCCGCCGCGCTCGGCGCCGGACGACGTGCTGCGCGTCGAGCACATCTCCAAGCGCTTCGGCCCGGTGACGGCGCTGCGCGACGTGAACCTGCACCTGAAAAAGGGCGAGGTGCTCGGGCTGCTCGGCGACAACGGCGCGGGCAAGTCGACGCTGATCAAGATCCTCGCGGGCTTCCAGAAGCAGGACTCAGGGACGATGACCCTGCATGGGCAGCCGTACGAACCGAAAAACGTCGACGACGCGCGGGCAAAGGGGATCGACACGGTCTTTCAGGATCTGGCGCTGATCGACGAACTGTCGGTCTACCACAACCTCTATCTGAGGCGTGAGCGCCTGCTGAAGCCTTTCCCGATCCTGGCGAACCGCCAGATGAAGCGCGAAGCGCGCGAGGCGCTCGATCAGATCGGCATCAACATCCCGCGCATCGACGTCGCGGTGGCGCGGCTCTCTGGCGGTCAGCGTCAGGCGATCGCGGTCGCACGCAGCACGGTGGGCTCGGATGCGGACATCATCCTGCTCGACGAGCCGCTTGCGGCGATGGGGGCGAAAGAGGGCGCGCAGATCCTCGACCTCGTCGCTCGCCTGAAGGAGGAAGGCAAAGTCTCGATCATCATGATCTTGCACAACTACGTCCACGTACTGCAGGCGTGCGACCGCGTCAGCATGATCCAGGACGGCGCGATCGCGCTCGACAAGCCGACTTCGGAGACCTCGGTCGAGGAGCTGACGGACATCGTCGTCAACGAGTACCGCCGCGCGCGCGAAGAGACGCACGCGGAAGCAGCAGCTCAGCATCAGCAGCACTGAGGTCTAGCGGCGGCTGCTGGAGTCCGTTTCGCGGCTGCTGAGTCGACGAACTGCCGAGTTGAACGCCTCGTTGCAGCACGATCGAGGCTTCGTGCCGAAACGTACACTCGATAGCTGGGGTTGCTCGCGGGTAGCCCTTGTCTGACGTGAGCAAATGAGCGCCCCGACGATCGAATCTCGCCCTTCTGCGCGCGAGCGCACACCGCAGCGGCACCCCCGCCGCTGGCTGCCGGCTGCCGTGATCGCGGTAGGCGTGATCGTGCTGCTCGCAGCAGCGATGCTCATCTACGACCACGCGCGCCGCGACAAGATCGCGAACGGCATCACGATCGCCGGCGTGCGCGTCGGTGGGCTGAGCGAGGAGGCGGCGCGCAAGAAGCTAGACAGCGAGCTGATCGCGAAGCTGAACCGGCCGGTGAGGATCCACTCTGGCTCACACGGCTGGACGTTGAGCGCGCGCCAGGCGGGGGTCACGATCGACGCGGCGAACATGATCTCCCAGGCGGTTGAAGCCAGCCGTCGCGGCTCGATCTTCACGCGCACTGTGCGCGGCCTGACGGGCGGCAGCGTTCATCGCGAGATCCCGCTCGTGCTCGACTACTCGCACGGCGCGATCAGCAAGCTGACGGCCGAGATCCGCGCCACGGTGAACCAGGCGCCGGTCGACGCAACGGTGACGCCGGGCGCAGGTGGTCTGGAACAGGTGCCTGCGAAGCTCGGGCTGACGGTCGAGAACCGCAAGCTTGCGAGCCGCATCGACCGCGCGCTCACAGCGACGGGAAAGGCCCGCACGATCTCTGTGCCAGCGCGATCGGTCAAGCCGGCCGTCACGACGTCGCAGCTGGCAGAGAAGTATCCGGCCTACATCGTCGTCAACCGCGGCACGTTCAAACTGACCTTCTACGAACACCTGAAACTGGCGAAAACGTACGAAGTGGCCGTCGGCATGGAAGGCCTCGAAACGCCTGCAGGCCTGCACCACATCGAATGGGAGCAGGTCGACCCGCCGTGGTATGTGCCGAAGAAAGCGTGGGCAGGCAAGCTCGCTGGCACTGTCGTCCCGCCTGGACCGAGCGATCCGCTGAAGGCTCGCTTCATGTCGATTGAAGGCGGCGCGGGCATCCACGGGATCGACCCGAGCGAGTACGACTCGATCGGCCACGACGCGTCACACGGCTGTGTGCGCATGCGCATCCCTGACGTGATTGCTCTGTACGAAAAGTCCCCTGTCGGGACGCCTGTCTACATCATCTAGCGACAGGCTTGGCCGGTGCGGGGCTCCGCAGCCGGTGGGTGGGGACTGGCGCCTCTAGGAGTCGAGCATCTGCTCGCGGTATTCCTGGTTCTGCTGGCGCTCGCCGCGGATCTGCACGGCGATGTAGACGATGATGATGTTGACGATCACGCCGATCCCGCCGAACGTGGCGATCAGGCCGATGTCAGTGCTGAGGGCTTTGCTCATCGCGAGAACCATTGGCTGGGAGCCTAGCAATGGCAGGCGGCGGCGTGCTGCGGCAGCGGCCGACTCCGTGGCGTCCCTGGCGCGTGGCTCGCGGTGAGGGCGCGCGTGTCGTAGCCTTCGGTGCCGCCGCTTTCAGGAGAGGTGCCAGAGCGGTTGAATGGGCGCGATTGGAAATCGCGTAACGGGGGTTAACCTCGTTCGAGGGTTCGAATCCCTCCCTCTCCGTTTCGCCAGGTCGCAATCCCAGGTCGTCGCGCGCAACCCGCGCAGCGCTTGCGCCGGTAAGCGTCGTCTGCTCATCGGTCGCACCGATGGTGCGGGTTCTGACCTAGTCATCGAGCAGACGATTGACCCGACAACCTGGCTGATCGTGACGGGTGGGAGTCCCTCGCCGCGCGAGCCTAGACTCCTTAGGAGCTGAGCATGGCGCACGATCGTGGGACAGATCCAGATCCCGGCCCGGGCGATTTCGACTCCACTCATCGTTTGCACTGCGTGATGCTCGGGTAGCCAAATGCTGTGACGATCCTCGGCGCAACCCACGCCCACGACCTTGGGTGGGGCATTGGCCTGATCGTCATCGGCGTGCTGCATCTCGCGTTCCGCAGCTTCTATGCGCGCAGGTCGGCGGCAATCGAAACGGCCCGACAGGAAACGGCTCCGCGTGTGCTCAAGGGACGCGGCCTGTACGTCACGGGCGGACGCGCGAACATGGTCTGGGTCATCGGCAGCTCGGTGATTTTCGTCGTCGTTGGCGTCGTCCTCGTAGTGACGCAGATCTGATTGCAGCGATGAGTTCTTCTCTCGCCTGGCGTCTCTGTTGATGGCTGGGCGTGGCGCTCGCTGCGCGGCCATCGACGCGAGGGGAGCTGTGCGGAACATGCCCGACGACGAGCAGCAGATCAGGAACCTGGTGCAGCGATGGGTGGCCGCTGTCCACAGCGGCGACATGGAAGGCGTGCTCGCCGACCACGCCGATGACATCGTGATGTTCGACGTGCCGCCGCCCTATGACGGCGTGCGCGGCATCGACGCCTACCGCGCGACCTGGCCCGGCTTCTTCGACTGGCAGGCTCGCGGAGCGTCGTTCGAGCTCGTCTCGTTGGACGTAACGGCTGGGCACGATGTCGCCTTCGCGCACGCCCTGCTGCGCTGTGGCACGCCTGAGAAACTCGCCCGGAACCCGCAGGATCGCCTCAGGCTCACACTCGGGTTGCGCAAGGAGCGCGGTCGCTGGATCGTGGCTCATGAGCACCACTCCTTCGCCGACGACTCAGATGACGATTAGAAGCACGTTTGCCGCAAGGTCGGTTGCAGATTCGAACATCCGGCCCCAATCGACGTAAAACGCCCGCACTCACGCCTATTCTTCTGTAATGGCAACGACGGAGTCAGCGATTGCTCACGTCGAATCTCGCATGGATTCACGTTGGCACGGTCGCAAACGTGTGCTCGTCGGATTCGCTGTCGCGGTCCTCGCCGCGATCGTCGTTCTCGCGGTACTCGTGCTCGTCTGGTCCGGCGTGTCGCTGACGAGCGATTCCACAGCCCTAGCGCACGTATCGGTGCAACCCTTCGGGGGCAGCGTCCAGCGGGTGGAAGCGTTCGGGTCAAACGGTCGTCGGATTCCGCTGACCATCCAAGGTGGGCGCCTGACGCCCCAACAGCGGCTGAAGCCCGGGGAGCGTGTCTCGGTCGAGGTCGAGGTACGGCGGCCGGGTTGGATCGGCTGGGCGCTCGGCCACGAGCGCACCGAGCACCTGACGCTGACGACGCCGGTGGCACGGGTGAAGCAGCGCTGGATGACAGTGCATCCCGGGTCCGCCGTGCGCGTGAGTTTCGACCAGCCAGTCAGGGCGGTGGCCCGCGGTGGCAGCGACAGCAAGCGGGCGCAAGCGCACTCGCTTGCGGGGCCGCAGAGCACGATCTCGCTCGGTCATCAGGCGGTTACCGGAACGACCGAGTTGGCCGTCGCCGCGCGCACCTGGGAGCTTGTCGGCGCGCCTACGCAGGTCAGCTGGTTCCCGCCGTCGCGCAAACCCGTGATGGTCGCGCTGCCCGCCGCTGGCGCTCAGATCGGTCCAGCGACGAAGCTCTACTTGACTTTCTCCAAGCCAGTCAGCGACGTGCTGGGCTCCGCCGAGCCACGCATCTCGCCGGCGACGCCGGGCCACTGGCACAGAGCCAACAGCCACACGCTCGTGTTCGTCCCGGCAGGGATAGGCGCCGCCTTCGGTACGCACCTGCGCGTGCAGCTCCCGCACGCGGTGTCGGTCACAGGCTCTTCCGCTGCTGGCGCGAGTGCGGCCGGGGCAGGCGGTGGCTCGGGCGGCGGCACAGGCGCGACGACAGGCGGTGCCCTGCACACAACGAGCACGATCGAATGGACGGTGCCGCCAGGCTCGACGCTGCGTCTGCAGCAACTGCTCGCGCAGGCGGGCTACCTGCCGCTGACTTGGCATGCCTCAGGTGCGAGCGTCGCGCATACGCCCGGTGCGGAGGCGCAGGCGGCTGTCGACGCACCGCAGGGCGAATTCAAGTGGCGCTACGGCAACACGCCTCATCAGCTGCAGGCGATGTGGAGCCCGGGGCAGGAAAACACGATCACCCGCGGCGCGCTGATGAAGTTCGAGAACGAAAACGGGCTGACCGTCGACGGTCTTCCGGGGGCTGCCGTGTGGCACAAGCTGATCGAAGATGCGATCGCAGGCAAGCGCCTTACCAGTGGCTACAGCTACGTGTACGTACATCGTGAAGTCCCTGAGACGGCGACGCTGTGGCACAACGGGCGCACCGTGCTCACTGCGCCCGCCAACACGGGCATCTCAGGTGCCGAAACCGAACTGGGCACGTTCCCTGTGTTCGAGCACATCCCTGAAACGACGATGAGCGGTACGAACCCCGATGGCTCGCACTACGAAGACCCTGGGATCAAATGGGTCAGCTACTTCAATGGCGGCGACGCGTTGCACAACTTCGACCGCTCGTCCTTCGGTACGCCGCAGAGCCTCGGCTGCGTCGAGCTGCCGCTCGACGCCTCCGCTGAGATCTACCCGTACACGCCGATCGGCACGCTCGTCACGATTGAAGGCTGAGCCGCCTGCGGGCGGCGTTCGCTGTATGCGTCCAGACGGCAGGTCCAAAAAACGCTATTTATGACTCTGTAGACCTTTAGGCAGCAGAGAGTGACTGTTCTCGTTTGTGGACGGTCGTCTCCAGCGCTCTGTCGGGCTCAGTCTCAGGGCCTACCGGCAGAGTCGCGGCCTGAGCCAAGAGGCGTTCGCGGAGGTGCTCGGCGTGCACCGTACGTATCTGGGTGGGATCGAGCGGGGCGAGCACAACCTCACGCTGAAGAGCGTCGAACGCTTGGCCGAGAAGATTGGGATTGACCCAACATCGATGCTGCACGCCGATGCTGGAGCGCCAAACGGCCAACAGCGTGGGCGTCAGGCGCAGGTCGGCGGGTAGTCAGCCTGCGTGCCGGTGGGCGCGTTGCCCGGCGTGCAGCGAGACCGCCGTGCCGATGCTGAGCACGATCAGCACTGAGGCAAGGCTTGCCAACGGACCGACGTGGATCGCCTCAGCTGCGAGTAGCTTGACGCCGACGAGCAGCAGCAGCACGGCGATTGTCTGATCCATGTAGCGCAGCCGCTCCCGTGCGATCGCGACAAGCTGGAACAGCGCTCGCAGCCCGAGCAGCGCCAGCAAGTTGGCGCTCAGCAGCAGGATCGTGTCGTTGCTGATTGCCAGTGCGGCTGGAATCGAATCGACGGCGAACGCGAGGTCGGCGAAGACGATCGCGATCAGGCAGAGCAGCATCGGCGTGACTTCGCGACGTCCGTTGCGCGAGATCAGCCAGCGTCGCGGGACATGCTCGCTGACTGGCAGACGACGTTGCAGGTAGCCGACCACGCGGCTCTGCCCGGTCGGCTGCTCGTGGCTGGAGCGCGCGGTCTGCCAGGCGAGTACGAGCAGCAGGCCACCCAGCAGATAGCTGACGAGCTGGGAGGCGTTGAAGACCGCAACTCCGAGCAGGATCGCTGGTACGCGCATCGCAAAGGCCGACAGCGCTCCGAATGAGACGAGCCGCTCGCGATCGGAATGGGGGATCTCGAACGTCGCGATCAGCACCGAGAAGACGAACACGTTGTCGAGCGAGAGTGCACGCTCGATCAGGTAGATGGCTGCGTAGGAGCTCGCCGCGTGCGAGCCATCGAACAGTCCGAACCACAACGTCGGCAGCAGCCCGAGCAAAAGCCAGGCGAGACTCCAGATCACCGCGCGGCGCACCCCCGCCTGCCCACCGCGGCTCTCCAGCCAGAAGGCGCACGCAACCAGCAGGGCCTGTCCGCCGATCGCAACGTAGACCATCGCGGCACTGTAGTTCGCACCACTCTGCTCGCGTGCTACTGTCGCGCCAGAGGGGGTTCTCGAGGGAGCCTGGGGAGGAGGAGCAGATGCAGACGCCTACGTTGTTCCGCGACCGTCCGCGGCCGCTGCAGATCGTGCTCGGTGGTGCTGTGCCACTCGCGTTCGGCGCCGTTGTCGGTGTTGTGCTGGGGGTCTCAGCCGGTGCCTATTGGGCGCTGTCTGCGCTTGCAGGGCTCGGTGCCGTGCTCGCTGGCTTCGAGCACCAAGATGGCTGGGGCGGAGCCGATCGCGGTCTCGTTGGTGGCGCCGTGTTCGGCCTCGGTGTGCTCTTGGCGCACTGGATCGCGGGCACGCACGCGAAGGTCTCACTCGGCGGATTCCCTCCGTTCTTGATCGTGATCGACGCAATCGCCGGGATGCTCTTGGGCGCGCTCGGCGGGCGGATCGCGCGTGGGATGCGCGAGCGCGACCAAGCTGCAGCCAAAGCGGCCTAGGCACGAGATCTGCGCGAACGCAGGGTCCATCTTGGGCTCGTCATGTGAACGTCTGCCGATGGCGCTTGCAGTCGGCCGACACACCTGGGATGCTGCGTGCAACGAACCAACGGACTGCGGCCGCTCTCGCGGCGGTCCAGGACCTGGAGAGAAGCCACCTTGCACGCCCCTCCTGCGCGACGCGCAGACGAGCAGACCAGCAGCAGCGCCTCAGATTCACCTAGCCTGGTGAGTGGCGAGGCTGTGAGCGGTAAAGCGCCCGAGCGCCCGTTTTGGCGTGAGGACCTCGCCCCATACGCTCGGCCCCACTTGGGTCTCACGCTGCGCGAACTGGCGACGTCCGTCGTGCCTTACCTGGGGCTCTCCGCGCTCATGTACTTCTCGCTGAAAGTCAGCTACCTGCTCGTGCTCGCACTGGCGATCCCGACAGCAGGCTTTCTTGTGCGCACGTTCATCCTGTTCCACGACTGCACGCATGGCTCGCTGTTGCACTCCAAGCGCGCGAACGCCTGGCTTGGGACGGTGCTTGGCCTGTTCGTCTACTCGCCGTTCTTGCGCTGGCGCCACGACCACGCGATCCACCATGCGACCTCAGGCGACCTCGACCGTCGCGGTGGTGGCGATGTCCACACGCTGACTGTCGCCGAGTATCAAGCACTTACGCCGCGCGGGCGCCTTGCTTATCGGCTGTTCCGCAATCCGCTCGTGATGTTCGGCATCGGGCCGATCGCCTCGCTGCTGATCGGTCCGCGCATCGTCGCGCGCGACGCGCGCCCGCGGATGAAGCGCAGCGTGATCGGCACCAACATCGCGCTTGCCGTCGTGATTGGTGGTTTCTGCTGGCTGATCGGCTGGGAGAACTTCGTGCTCGTGCAGGTGCCGACCATCATGCTCGCTGGCTCTGCTGGAATCTGGCTGTTCTACGTCCAGCACCAGTTCGAGGATGCTTACTGGCAGGAGTCCGACGGCTGGAGCTACGCCGACGCTGCGCTGCGCGGAAGCTCCTACCTGAAGCTGCCGAAGGTGCTGCAGTTCTTCTCTGGCAACATCGGCCTGCACCACGTGCACCACCTCAACGCGCGCATTCCCAACTACAACCTGCAGCGCGCGCACGACGAGAATGCGATCTTCCACAGTGTGCCGACGTTGACCTTCATGGACGGCATGCGGGCTGTGCGCCTGAAGCTATGGGATGAGCGCACAGGACGGATGGTCGGCTTCGCCGAGGCTCGTGCTCACGCTCCGCGGGCTGACGCGAGCGCGAGCAGCAGCAGCGCTTAGCCGCCGACCACTGGCAGCACCGGCGTGCACGCCGGTGCCACAGCATGGGCAGGGTCGAGCGCATTGAGCACGTCGGCGTCAGCGATGTGGTCATAGGGCATCGACAGGTGCTCTCCCTGGTCGAGCGGGCACTGGCTCTGCAGCAAGATGTTCGTCACGCCCGGGCCGCTGAGGAAGGCCGAGGTATATGGCGTGACGACCTCGTCGTTGGACGACTCGATCACCGTGTACGAGACGCCCGGCACCGTCTCTGTACCTGCGTTCAGGTGGGTGATGAAGCTCGAGCCAGCAGCCTGCTGTTCGCACGCTGGGCAGAGCACTCCGACGAACGCGTTTGCGCCGGGGAAGAAGCCGGCGAGTGTGAACAGGCCGGCGAGCGTAGTTCCGTGGTTGGATGGCGCCAGTCCGACGAGCGTGTGCACCTTGCTGGCGCCGCCAAGGAAGCGGAGGTAGTAGCGGGGCATCATCCCGCCCTGCGAATGGCCGACGAGATCGACTTGGGCCGCGCCCGTCGCGCCGAGGACGCGATCGACGAACGCCGAGAGCTGCGCCGCGGAGGTCGGGATGTCACCGATTGCGTCGATTCCCAGCAGCCCACTGCCTGCGTAGGAGCCAAAGTTGAGCGCGAACACGCAATAGCCGTTGTTGTGCAGCAGCGGCGAGAGCGCTTGCCAGTCGTCTGACATGTCGGCGAACGTGCCGTGAACCAACACGACCGGGCGTGGGTGGGCGGCCGACGGCTTGCAGGAGAAGTCGTTTGCTCCTGGAGGGCTGGCTGTCGGGCTCACATGGGCGTAGCCTGCGACGCCGTTGTAGATCACTGGGAGCGGCGCCGCGTGCGAAGGCGAAGCGAGTGCCGCCGTCGCCGTGGCGGCGAGCAGCGCCGCGAAGGCGGCTGTGAATGGCAGACGATGACGCATCTCGTTCTCTCCCTCTGTCCGGTGATCAGCGCTGCGACGGGCCAAGCAGCTGGCTTGTGGCGGCTGCGAAGCCGCCCCGCACGTGCGCGTGAGGCGCGGCGTATCGGATACCCAGCGCTTGCTCCAATCAAACGTGATCGGCGTCGCCCAGCCGGGCACAGCGCCGGCCGACTAGACTTGGCCGTTCTGCGCCCGTAGCTCAGCTGGATAGAGCGTCGGTCTACGGAACCGAAGGTCAGAGGTTCGAATCCTCTCGGGCGCGCTTGGTCTGGCCGGCAAACCGTGGCTTGCCGGCGGGGCCTGCAGGCCTAGCGACTTTCGGTGGTATGTGGCGCCAAATTCGCACAAACGGCCATATCATTCGAGGCGGCAGCAACGTGACGATCAGGGACGATCGTCCACGACGACGAAGACGCGGGACACGGATCGACGAGCAGATGGGCGGTAGCGGCATCAGCATGAATGGCTTCGACAGGCTCTGTGCGGCGACATTCGCTGCGCTGATCGTGCTCGTGCTCGGCCCTGTCGCAGCTGCCTCTGCGCAGCCGACCGTGACGATCGCCGAACCTGCGGCTGGCGCC
>OUNM010904594.1_pt1 | contig 47068 bp, 38 predicted proteins | sample 1769961 | NCBI WGS metagenome assembly OUNM01 (sample SAMEA3914820, study PRJEB12502) | metagenome | biome: forest; material: soil | place: USA | collected 2012-03-12 | depth 0.3 m
GATCGTCGCCTGGCACGTCAAGATCGGCGACATGGTCGAGGAAGACCAGCCGATCGCCGACATGATGACCGACAAGGCGACCGTCGAGATGGCGGCGCCGGTCTCGGGTCGGATTGTCGAGCTCGCCGGCAACGTCGGCGACCAGATTCCGATCGGCTCGACGCTCGCGGTGTTCGAGACCGAGGGCGGCGAGGCCGTGGCCGAACCCGCGCCGGTCGCCGCTCCGGCGCCCAAGGCCGATCCGGTCCCGGCGAAGGCCGAGCCTGCACCCGCCAAGGTCGAAGCGCCCGTCGCCGTGGCCGAAGTGCCGGCCGCAAAGCCGCATACGTCGTCGGCGAAGAAGGTGCTCGCCTCGCCGGCGGTGCGCCAGCGCGCCAAGGAGCTCGGTGTCGATCTCGGCGACGTCCACCCCGCCTCGGGCGACCGGGTGAAGCATTCCGACCTCGATGCCTTTCTGAAGTATCGCGTCGGCGCGTCGGCCGCTCCGATGCGCGCGGCGGTCGTCGCGGGCGACGATACGGTCGAGGAGATCAAGGTCGCTGGCCTACGTCGCCGCATCGCCGAGAACATGGCGGAATCGAAGCGCCGTATCCCGCACTTCGCCTATGTCGAGGAAATCGATGTCACCGCGGTCGAAGCGTTGCGACAGGCGATGAACGCGGACCGTGGCGAGCGCCCCAAGCTTACCATGCTGCCCTTTCTGATCCGAGCGATGACGAGGGCGGCGGCCGACTTCCCGATGGTCAATGCGCGCTTCGACGACGAAGCCGGTGTGGTGAGCCGCCACTCCGCCGTCCATCTTGGCATGGCGACGCAGACCGACGCAGGCCTCTCGGTGCCGGTGATCCGGAACGCGCAGGCGCATGATGTCTGGGGTCTCGCCGCCGAGATCGTGCGCCTGGCCGAGGCGACCCGTCGCGGCAAGGCCAAGCGCGAGGAGCTTTCGGGCTCGACCATCACGCTCACCTCGCTGGGTGCGCTGGGCGGCATCGTCTCGACGCCGGTGATCAACCGTCCGGAAGTCGCCATCGTCGGCGTCAACCGCATGGTCGAGCGGCCAGTGGTAATCGAGGGCCGCATCGAGGTTCGCAAGATGATGAACCTCAGCTCGTCCTTCGATCACCGCGTGGTTGACGGCATGGACGCCGCCCGGTTCATCCAGGCGATGAAGAAGCTGCTCGAGGTGCCGGCGCTACTCTTCGCCGACTGATCAGGCGAAGGGCTAGGCGCCCATCCGGGGGTGGAACAGGCGTCCGCCCTCGGTCACCAGCACGATGACGAGCGCCACCAGACCGGCGACGGCAAAGCCTGCCGTCATCGGCAGGCTGGTGCCGTCGAAGCTCTGACCGATCGCGAAGCCCAGCAACGCGCCACCCACGGTAGTGATGAAGCCCTGCACAGACGCAGCGGTCCCCGCGACCTCGGCCAGCGGCTCCATCGCCATCGCGCCGAAATTGGCCGTCGACAGGCCGAAGCAGAACATCGCCGTCGCCTGGCACAGCGCGAAGCTCACGAGCGTCTCGTGGCCAGTCAGCACAACGACGAGGTGGGCAAGTTCGATTCCCACGAAACCCAGCAGCGCGGTGTGCGATACCCGCCGCGTGCCCAGCTGCTCGACAATGCGCGAATTAATGAGTGAGGCCACAGCCATCATGCCCGCGATCGCGGCGAACACGAGCGGCATTAGCGTCGGCGCATGGAAGGTGTCGGCGAAGATCTGCTGCACCGAGTTGATGAAGCCATAGAGAGCGCCCGAGATCACCGTCAGCGCCAACATATAGCCCACTGCCTGCCGCGCGGTGAGCGTCCGGCGGATAGCGGCAGTAATGGAGGAGGCGTCGATCGGCCGACGATACTCTGGATGCAGCGTCTCGGGCAGGCGTGTCGCCAGCCAGCTCAGCACCAGCAGGCCATAGGCGGCGAGCACCCAGAACAGCCCGCGCCACGGCAGGAAGAGCAGGAAGAACTGGCCAATCGACGGCGCCATCACCGGCACCGCCAGGAACACCATGAATGCGAGGCTCATCACGCGCGCCATCTGCCGGCCACCATAGCAGTCGCGAACGGTCGAGATGGTGACGACGCGCGTGGCTGCCACCGCCGTGCCCTGCAATGCGCGGAACAGCAGCAGCAGGCCGAAGCTCGGGGCCAGCGCTGCGCCGATGCTGAACAGCACATAGGCGCTGGTACCGAATAACAGCATCGGCCGGCGACCAAAACGGTCGGACAGCGGCCCGTAGAAGAGCTGCGCCGCGCCGAAGCCGAGCAGGAAGGCGGTGACGATGAGCTGCCGCTCATTCTCCTCGGCGATGCCCAGCGAGGTGCCGATCGCCGGCAGCGCCGGCAGCATAGTGTCGATGGCCAGCGCCACCATCGCCATCATCGCAGCGACGAGGCCCACGAACTCGCGGAAACTGATGCCTGCGTGCGGGCCCGCCGCCGCAACATGCGGGGCCATCCGTTCGATGCTGCTCGATCCGTCCATAGGCTCTCCCTACGCCCGCAGCGGTTCGGCGCAAAGCCTTATGCTGCATTTGCGAAGGGAGGGCGCCGGGATCAACGGCAGTGGCGCTCCGCGAAGGCTGCTGCCGCTCCGAGCAGGCCAGGCTGCTGATGCGTGATGAGCTTCACGGGGATCTGCGCCATGCGCGCCTCGAAGCGGCCCTTAGCGGTGTAACGCCCGCAGAAGCCGGAGAGCGGCAGATGATCGGCGATGCGTGCGCCGACGCCGCCGGCGATCACCGTGCCGCTCCACGCGCCGTGCGCCAGCGCGAGGTCGCCCGCGACCGCGCCAAGCGCGAGGCAGAAGCGGTCAAGTGCGGCGGCGGCGAGGATGTCCGATCCGTCGAGCGCGGCCTTCCAGAGTTGCTTGTCGTCGCCCACCGGTACCACGCGGCCCTCGATGGCGGCCAGCGCCTCGTAGATGTTGGAGAGGCCCGGGCCAGAGACCAGGCGCTCGATCGAGACGCGGCGGTAGCGTTGACGCAGGCGCTGCAGGATCTGGTCCTCTAGTGCATCGAGGGGCGCAAAGTCGATATGGCCGCCCTCAGTCTCGACGACGGTGACACGGCCATCCTGGCGATGAAGCTGGGCGACGCCGAGACCGGTGCCGGGGCCGACGATACTGATCGTGCCTTCCTTGCCCAGCGGTTCGTCTGGTCCGCAGAGGTGCCGCAGATCCTTCTCGCCGAGGCGGCTCACGGCGTAGGCGATTGCTCCGAAATCGTTGATGAGCGCATAGCGCTCCAGCCCCAGCACCGAGGGAATCAGCGAGGGGCGGATCACCCACGGGCTGTTGGTGAGCTTGATGACCGATCCATCGGCAGGTGCGGCAATGGCGATCGCGCCGGCATTGGGGAGGGGGCGGCCGATGATGTCGGCGAACGCCTCCCAGGCGCTGCGCAGGCTGGCATAGGCGTGGGTGGCAAGTGTCACCACCTCGCCGAGATCGATAGAACCATCGTCGCGTACCGTCGCGATGGTGAAACGTGCGTTGGTCCCGCCGATATCGACGGCGACGAGTTCGGTCATCCAGCCTCTCCCTGTCGGCCCACTGGCGGATGCCCGCCGGCTTTGACCGCATGAACTGGGGACGCCTGTAGCACCCAACTTCGAGAGATGACAGCGCTTGTCATGCGCATTGCTCTCGGAAATAAGATGGCATTTCAAATCACAGTGCGGCCGTACGATCGCACGGGGCAGGATGAGGTATCCCATGCGCGTCGTCGCCACTGCAAGTCTGATCGCCATCGCGGCTGCGGCCCCGGTTTTCTCCGCGCCGGCGGAGGCCCCGTCGGCTGTCGCGCACCCGGCGCTCTGGCCCCAAGCGCACAGTGTCGGGCTGGTCGACGCCAAGACCGAGGCGTTCGTCAGTGCGCTGATGGCCAAGATGAGCGTGCGCGAGAAGGTAGGGCAGATGATCCAGGGCGACATCGCCTCGATCAAGCCCGAGGAGCTGCGCGACTATCCGCTGGGCTCGGTGTTGGGCGGCGGCAACTCGCCACCCTTGAGCGGCAATGATCGCGGGCCGGTCACCGATTGGATCAAGACAGCGGAAGCCTTCCGCCAGGTGTCGATCGAGAAGCGGCCGGGCCATGTGCCGATACCGACCATCTTCGGCATGGATTCGGTGCACGGCAATTCCAACGTCTTGGGCGCGACGATCTTCCCGCACAATATCGGCCTCGGCGCGATGCGCGATCCGGCGCTGATGGAGAAGATCGGGGCCGTAACCGCCGAGGAAAGCGCCGCCGCTGGCTTCGACTGGGCGTTCGGTCCCACGGTAACGGTACCGCAGGACGATCGTTGGGGCCGCACCTATGAAGGCTATTCGGAGCGACCCGACATCACCAAGCTCTATGCCGCCGCGATGGTGCGCGGGCTTCAAGGTGCCCCCGGCACTACACGCATCCAGAACGGCAAGGTCGCCGCCTCGATCAAGCATTTCCTTGCCGATGGCGGCACCCACAACGGCATCGATCAGGGCGACGCGCAGATCGATGAGAAGACTCTGATTGAGACGCACTCGCCTGGCTACATATCCGGCATCGACGCTGGTGCGATGACCGTGATGGCGAGCTTCTCCTCGTGGAACGGCGTCAAGAACCACGGCAACAAGACGCTGCTGACCGATGTCCTGAAGGGCCGGCTAGGCTTCGAGGGCTTCGTGGTCGGCGACTGGAACGCGCACGGCCAGGTGCCGGGCTGCACCAATGGCGACTGCCCGGCAAGCTTCAACGCCGGGCTCGACATGGCGATGGTGCCAGCCGATTGGAAAACGCTGTTCGACAACACGCTAAAGGAAGTGCAGGCCGGCACCATCCCGATGGCGCGCGTTGACGATGCGGTACGCCGCATCCTGCGCATGAAGGCGAAACTCGGTCTGTTCGACCCGGCGCGGCCCTTCGAACAGAAGAGCGTGCTGGGCGCGCCCGAGCATCGCGCGGTCGCGCGGCAGGCCGTGTCGGAGTCGCTGGTGCTGCTCAAGAACAATGGCGCGCTGTTGCCGATCAGGCCGGGCCAGAAGGTGCTCGTCACTGGCAGCCATGCTGACGACATAGGCCTCCAGTCGGGTGGCTGGACGCTGTCGTGGCAGGGCACCGGTAACACCAACAGCGACTTCCCCGGTGGCACCTCGATCTGGGCGGGGCTCAAGACTGCGATCGAGGCGGCGGGCGGCGCCGCGATGTTCAGCCCTGACGGAAAGGTGACGGGCCCCAAGCCCGATGTCGCCGTCGTCGTGTTTGGCGAGCAGCCCTATGCCGAGATGGTCGGCGACATCTCGACGCTCGAATTCCAGCCCGGCGACAAGCAAGCACTGGCCGAGCTGAAGGCGCTCAAGGCGCAGGGAATTCCGGTGGTGTCGGTGTTCCTTTCAGGCCGCCCCTTGTGGGTGAACCAGGAGCTCAACGAGTCCGACGCCTTCGTTGCGGCCTTCCTGCCGGGCTCAGAGGGCGAAGGCGTTGCCGACGTGCTGGTCGCAAAGAAGGACGGCACGCCTAACAAAGATTTCCATGGGCGTCTCAGCTACAGCTGGCCGAAGACCGCCGGGCAATTCGCCAACAATATCGGCCAGCCGGGCTATGACCCGCTGTTCGCCTATGGCTATGGCCTCACCTACGCCGCCAAGACGACCGTGCCGCAGCTCAGCGAAGTGGCGGGGGTCGATGCCTCGCTCGCCAACATCTCGGTCTATTATGTGCCGGGCAAGGCAGTAGCGCCGTGGAAGCTCGCCACTGATGGTGCGGTCACGGTGACCAATGTCGACGGCGGCGGCCGGCAGGAGGGCGCGCGACGGTATGCTTTCACCGGCGTCGGCCATGTCCGCGTCATTGGCCCTACGCTTGACCTCACCCGCCAGACCAACGCCCAGCTCAGCCTGCGCATCGACTATCGCGTCGATGCCAAGCCGACGGGCAGGGTGACGCTGGCCGTCGGCGACAAGGGGACGCCTGTCGATGCGACAGGCCTGTTTGCCGCCGCTACGCTGGGCCAGTGGACAAGCGTGAAGGTGCCGCTCTCCTGCTTCAAGGCGGCGGGGGCCGATGTCGGCCATGTCGCACAGCCTTTCGTGCTGGGTGGCGAGGGTGGCTTCGCCGTGTCAATCGTCGGGCTGAAGCTGGATACTGATCCGGCGGGCGCAGTCTGTCCCGGCGCTCCCGCTGCGAAGTGAGGCATCAGGCGGCGGGGCCGCGACCCAGCCGCTCGGCCTCGTCGATCAGCGTCAGCACCTCGGCGATGATCCCTTCCATCGCGGCGCGGGCGGCAACGGGGTCGCGCGCCTCGATCGCATCCTTCACCGCCTTGTGGGCTTGCAGGCTGGCGGTCTGCCCGCGCGAGTGCTGGGTGAAGCGGATCGAGGTGTGAAGCGCGGTGCTGACCATGTCGCGGAACTGGGCGTAGAAGGGATTGCCCGAAGCCTCCAGTACCGCGACATGGAAGGCGATGTCAGCCTCCAGCGCGTCGTCGCGGCCAGCATCGGCGGCGAGCATCCGGAGATAGCCTGCATCAATCAGCGCGAGCCCCGCAGGCGTCGCTGTGCGCGCGGCGAGGGCGGCGGCGCCGGGCTCGATGCTGACCCGTAGCTCGCTGAATTGGCGCAACAAGGTGAGCGAGAAGGCGCGTTCCAGCAGCCAGCGCAGTACGTCGGGGTCGAACAGGTTCCAGGCCGCCTCGGGGCGCACCGTCGTCCCCTGACGCGGTCGAGCCGAGACGAGCCCTTTGGCGGTGAGCATCCGCACCGCCTCGCGCGTCACCGAGCGGCTGACGCCGTAGCGGCTGGCAAGCTCGATCTCGGTCGGGAAGGGCATCGTACGGAACGCGCCGGTGACGATTGCGCGGCCGAGATCGTCGAGCATCCCGTAGGTCAGGTTGCGACCGGTGAGCAGGCGTGGAGCAAGCAAGCCGATGTCCGTCATGTCCTCTCGTCGCGCATCTGCGACGAAGGGGCAAGCCGGTCGGATCAGGCGCTCATCGGAGGACGGCCGACGGCCTGTCGCCCGATCGCGGGATCGTCGGTGAAGAAACCGTCGATGCCGGCGGCGATATAGGCGCGGATCTCCGCAAGCGAACCTGAGGCGTTGCGTGCGGCCGGCCCGTTCGCGTCCTGGAAATCCTTGGCCAGGAAGTAGTTCTCCGGCCGGAAGGTCCAAGGCTGTACGAGCAGCCCGACCTTCTGCGCATCCGCCGTCACGGGCGCAGGCTTGCCCAGCCGTCCGTCGGCATCGAGCGGAATGATCGAGCGCGTGTCGGGCGCGAGGATGTCGGCATAGCGCGCGATCTCGGCGAGGCCGGCGGGCTGCATCATCTGCCGATAGGTGAGCGTGCCGCCCGACTTTGCGACATCGGCCGGTGGCATGTCGCGGCCCTCGACGAGCTGCATAAGCTGGACGTTGGCGGGGCGGCCGAGCTTCTGGCGCAGGTAGCGCAGGTTTGCCGTCTCGAAAGACTGGACCACCACCGGCGCCGTGCGCGTGTAGTGATGCGCGGCAAGGCTGGCGAGGAAGCGATCCTCGAGTGGCAGGCCGATTCCGGCGAAATAGGTGGAATGCTTGAGCTCGGGCACCAGCCCGATCGGGCGGCCACGCGCGAGCGATTCCGCGGCGGCAAAGTCGATCATCTCCTGCCAGGTGACCAGATCGAACCAGCCGTCCATCGCCGCATTCTGCGGGCGGAGTTGGCCGAGACGTTCCTTGGCGCGGATCGTCTTCAGCTCGGCGAGGGTGAAGTCCTCGGTGAACCAGCCGACCTGCTTTTGTCCGTCCACCATCTTCTCGGTTTTCCGGCCGGCGAATTCGATGCGGCTGGCGACGTCGGTGGTCTCGGCGATGTTGTTCTCGTGGCGAACGATCAGCACGCCGTCCTTGGTCGAGACGAGATCGGGCTCGATGAAGTCCGCCCCGTCGGCGATCGCCTTGGCGTAGGAGGCGAGCGTGTGTTCGGGCCGAAGCGCCGAGGCGCCCCGGTGCCCGTAGATCAGGATCTTGCGCTCGCTCCCCGCCGACGCCGAGGCGGTGTGCCCCGACGTGGCGGTGGAGGCGAGCAGGGCGGCGCCGGACACCCGCAGGGCATCGCGTCTGGTCATGCGAGTCATCTCGGGCGCTCCGTCGATCAGAACTTGAAGCCGATAGTGCCGAACACTTCGCGCGGCGCCAGCGGATAGAAGTTGTAGGTGTTGGTCGGCTGGGCGACCACGATCGTCGAATAGGCCTTCTTGTCTGTGAGGTTGGTGACGTTGAGGCTGAGGTTCAGCTCGTGGATCACGCTGCCTTGCGCCATCGGAACCTTCATGCCGACCCGTGCCGCCATCGTGAAATAGCCCGGTACGTGCAGGTCGTTGGTGAAGGTCGCATAACGCTTGCCGATATAGTCGCCGCTGAGCTGCACATCGAACAGGCCATAATTGGCCGATGCGACGAACTTGTTCAGCCACTGCGGCGAGCCCGGAACCTGCTTGCCGTTCGTCGGGACGGTGATGGGGCCCGTCGCCGAACCCACCTGATAATCGCTGTCAAACTTGGAGCTGTTGTAGGACAATGCGTCGTAGAACGAGAAGTGCTCGCCGAAGTGCAGCGTGCCGGCGACATCGACGCCGTCGGTGGTCACGCTGCCGACGTTCTGCAGGATGGTGGCACCGCTGACGATCGCGGTGATCGTCTGGGTCGGGCTGACCGCCAGCAGGCGGTTGTGGAAGTTGACGTGATAGTAGTTGATCTGGCCCTCGAACCCGGTGATCGGGCCGAGATTCAGCGCATGCTGGGTGCGGGCGCCGACTTCATAGGTCCAGCTGGTCTCGGGGTTGGTGTTGGCCTTGAAGGTGTCGAACAGCGTCTGGCTGCCCAGCGCGAAGGGCGAGAGGCCCGCCGCCGCGCTGGTCTGGAACTGACGCATGTTCTTCTGCGCGTTGAAGAAGATCTGGTCGTGGCCGGTCACGTCCCAGATACCGCCGACCTGCGGCAGGAAGGCCTTGCTGGTGTTGAGCTTACCCTGCGGTAGTTCGCGCGAGCCCGTGAAAGAGCCCGGGATCGGTTGCACCGGCACGCGCTGCGTGGCTTCCTGGAACTCGCTCTTAAAGCCCGCTGTCAGGGTGATGTTCGGGCGGATGTGCCAGGCGTCCTGAATGTGGGCCTGATACTCGTTGACGCGGACCTGGCTGCCATACTGGGTGATGAGCGGATTGGCGAGGTTCAGCGGGCGCTGATAGGGCGTCGTTGGATTGTTGACGTCGAGCGCGTACCAGCGACGAAAAGCCGACGAATCCTGCCGCTCGTACCAGCCACCGAATTCGATGTCGTGGTTGCCCAGCGTCGCGCGGACGGTCGAGATCACGCCCCCGCGATCGATGCGATACTCGGTCGTGCGGGTGGCGAGACCCGAACCGCCGAAGATCGTCGACAGGCGCGCGAGGTTGGCGGCCGAGTTGGCGTTGGGATCGGCCGGGTTGGGGAAATAGAAGGAGAAGAGCTGCGGCAGGCCGGCGGCCGTGATCGGGCCGGCGACGACGCCGACGCCATCGTCATGGTGGTAATAGCCCTGGGTCGACCAGACGATATTGCTGCCGATATTCCAGTCATACTTCAGATAGGTGAGATAGTCGGTGCGCTGGGCATCGCTGTAATAGTCGCGATAATTGTCGTTGGCGGCGATGTAATCGGCTGACTTGTAGTAGTTGAGGGCCTCTTGGAAATTCGGATAGAGGAAGGGACGCGTGTAGGGCACGTTGCCCGGCGTCTCGCCCTTGGAGATGTTGACGACGGTCGCGTCCTCGTTCGGCTCGGTCTTGTCCGAATAGGCGAAGTAATAGGTCAGCTTGCCGGTCGAGTCCTCGTGCACGAACTTCGTGTCGAACTGGTAGCCGCCCTGCTTGCCGTTGAAGTCCCACGCGCGCGCATCCTGGCGAGCGGCCGAGAAATAGAGCTTGTTACCGTCGCCGAAGGTGCCGGTGTCGATCCGGCCATAAGTGCGGAACGTGCTGTAGCTGCCGAAGCTCTGCTGGATTGTGGTGGTCTGCTCGTTGCTCGGATCACTCGAGAAAGTGTCGATCGTGCCGCCGAGGTTGCTGGTCGACGCCGTACCGAGATCGCCTGCGCCCGAAGCCAGCGTCACCCGGCCGACGTCTTCCGAGATGATCGCGCGCTGCGGCGAGAGACCGTTGTAGTTGCCGTACTGCTGGTCGCCGAGTGGCACGCCGTCGAGCGTGTAGCCGAGCTGCTGCTGATTGAAGCCGTGGATGAAGAGCGAGATGTTCTGCTCATTGTTGCCCCACGGATCGGCGGTGAGGTAGGTCACGCCCGGCAGCGTCTGGATCGCCTTCAGAGGGCTGATGCCCGGCAGGATCTTCTGGATTTCCGCCCCGTCGAGCGAAACCACTGAGCGCGTACGGCGCGACGTGACGACGATCGCTCCATTATCGCTGGCCGGGTCGGCAGCACCCGCATCGGTGGCTGCCGAATCAGTGGCGACGGCGGGCGCGGCCGTCGTGTCGGCGGCGTACGCCGCCTGAATCGGCAGGCCGAAAGCGAAGCTCGCCGACAGGGCGAGCAGAGCTGTGGAACGGGACAGACGCATGGAAACCCCTTCTTATGCTGCGAATGCAGCGTCGGGGGGCCGATAATGACAGCGTCGGTCAGTTCCGTGACGCTTTCGTATCGAACAGGTGAATGAAGGACTTTTAACCTCGGAGAGCCGGCGAGGATGTCCGCCTGGTTTCTGCAAGTTGTCAGTCGGCAATCTCACATTGGCCCCATTGACATAAATGCGAAGCATTATCATTAGCGGGAAAATAGCCGCACGCATCAAGGGGAGCGTTCGTGTCCGTACCCGAGAAGAATTCGCCGTCTGCCGCACCCGCCTTCCTGGCGCTTGCCTGCGTGGGGGCGATCCTCTGTCCCGTGGGTGCGGCAAGTGCGGCTGATTCTGCGCCGAGCGCGGCTGGGGGCACTGGCACCGCGAATGCCGGAGAGGGCGGCGGCGAGGCAATCCTGGTGAACGGCCGATATGCCCAGCCCGACGTCGCCTCGGCCAAGTCGACGGCATCGCTGCTCGACACGCCACAGACCATCACGATCATCGACAATGTCACCCTGCAGAAGCAGAATCTGCTGACGCTGCGCGATGCGCTATCGACCCTGCCGGGCATCACCTTCGGCGCGGGCGAAGGCGGCGGTGGCTTCGGCGACAGTATCAACCTGCGCGGCTATGCGGCCAACACCGACATCACCGTCGACGGCGTACGCGACAGCGCCCAGTACAGCCGCACCGAGACCTTCGATCTCCAGCAGATCGAGGTCTACAATGGCGCCAATTCGGTGTTCAACGGATCGGGCTCGGTTGGCGGCACGATCAACCTCGTCCAGAAGCTGCCGCAGGCGAAGAGCCTCACCGTCATCAGTCCCAGCATCGGCTCCGACGATTATTATCGCGCGACGGTCGACTCCAATATCCGGGTGAGCGACCTCGTCGCCTTCCGTCTCAACGCCGTCTATCACCGGAACGACGTGCCGGGCCGTGACGTCGAGAAGTTCAAGCGCTGGGGCGTCGCGCCGGCGGTGACGTTCGGGATCGATTCCCCGACCCGTTTCACGCTGATGTATCTCTACCAGCACGACGACAATGTGCCGCAATATGGCTTGCCCTATTTCGCGGCAGTTGGCGGCAAGCCCGATGGCGTGCCCTACAGCGGCTATTTCGGCTATCGAAACATCGACGAGCAGAAGCAGACGATCAATCAGCTCACTGCGATCTTCGAGCATGACTTTTCGGATCACGTCTCGGTCCGTAATCTCACGCGCTACGAGAATATCCGCCAGCTCACCATTGTCGATCCGCCCCAGACCGGCGGCTACGCTCTGAATGGTCAGTGCATCACCGCCACGCCAGCCAACACCGGCATCAGCAAAGCGGCGGCCGACGGCTCGTGCACCGTTAATATTGCCGCGTCCGGCCAGACGGCTATCAACGTCAACGTACCACAGGGCTATTACCTGCCCGGAGGGCCGCGCGGAAACCTGCGCGATACGCGCAACCAGCTCGGCTATGACCAGCTCGACCTGCGCGCCAGCTTCGGCACAGGACCGGTGCAGCACGAGGTAGTACTCGGCGCCGCCGCGACCTGGGAGCACTACAACCTCGATACCGGCCGTATCTTCCTGAATGCGGACGGCAGCAATCCCTTCGCGATCACCGGTTTGCCGCTGATCAACATCGCCGATCCCTCGCATGTGGTGCAGGGCCCGGCGGGTCACATTTATGGAAGCAACGTCTATACCGGGCCGGTGAACTATGCCCGGTCGAACAAGTCGATCGGCGAGCATACCGATTATGCGACCTATCTCTTCGACACTTCACATATCGGCGAGCCTTTCGAGCTGAATTTCGGAGTGCGCTGGGAGCATAGCGAGGGCGATTTCAACGCGCTGAACTACAACACCACACCGGGTCCAAGCTTTGGGCAGGTGGCCATGGCCATCCCGCAGCACAACGCGGAGAATCTCTTCTCCTATCGCGTCGGCGGCGTGTTCAAGCCGACGAGGTCGGTGAGCCTTTACTTCGCCTACGGTAACTCCAAGACGCCCTCGATCACGACTGTCAACGGCGGCTGCACGACCGGCACGGCTGGCACGTCCACCTTCGTCAACTTCTGCGATGTCGAGCCCGAGAAGGCGAAGAATTACGAGATCGGCGGCAAGGCAGACCTGTTCCATCACCGGCTGCAACTCACCGCCGCGCTGTTCCGCAATGAGCGCAGCAATTTCCGCATCCCGTCCAACGATCCGTCGCTGGGCAATGTCGCAATCCAGGTGCCGAACGGCCGCTCGCGGGTCGATGGGCTCGCGCTCGGAGCGAGCGGCAACCTGACGCGCGCGTGGACGGTCTTCGCCAACTACACCTACCTCAAGAGCAAGGTGCTGCAGAGCGCGCCGCAGCGTTGCATTGACAATCCTGCCGACAGCGGCTGCGCGGCGCTGGTCGCTGCTGCACCAGGAGCCGGCGGCCCGATTCAGCAGACGCCCAAGCATTCGGGCAGCCTGTTCACCACCTACACGCTGCCATTCGGGCTGCAGCTGGGCTACGGGCTCACTTATCAGGGCAGCTTCGCGATCGTCACCGACCCCAACCATAAGATCAACGGCCACTATCCGAAGTCGGACGACTGGCTGACGCAGCGGTTGTTCGCGAGCTACCCGGTCACCTCGCGCCTCACCGCGCAGGTGAACGTGCAGAACTTCGCCAACGAGCATTATTACACCAGCATCCGCAACAATGGCTGGGCAGTGCCGGGGGCGCTGCGTTCGGCTACCTTCAGCCTCTATTACAACTTCTGAGGCTTGATGACCGTGGCTGCGCCTTCCATGACGGCTCCGGCTGTGGGAGGCGTGGCATGATGATCGAAGTGCCGGACGTGCTGGATGCCGCTGGCGTTGCGCGACTGCGGTCGATCATCGACGGCGGCGAATGGGTGGATGGTAACGCTACCTCCGGTCCGCAATCAGCGCTCGCCAAGCGCAACGAGCAACTGTCCGAGGACAGCGCGGCGGCGCGCGACGGCGGCGCCCTGGTGCTCGAGGCGCTGGGCGGGGCGGCGTTGTTCATCGCTGCGGCACTGCCGGCGAGGGTTTTTCCGCCGCTGTTCAACCGCTATGCCGGCGGGCAGGGCTTTGGCACGCATATCGACAACGCGATCCGCATGAAGCGCGGCACCGATTTCCGCCTTCGCAGCGATTTGTCGGCGACGCTCTTCCTCTCCGATCCCGATAGCTATGACGGCGGCGAACTCGTGGTCGAGGGCGCGTTCGGTGCGCAGGCGGTCAAGCTGCCGGCGGGGCATCTGATCCTCTATCCGGCGTCCAGCCTGCATAGGGTCGAGCCGGTGACCCGCGGCGTGCGCGTCGCGTCCTTCTTCTGGATCCAATCGATGGTGCGCGACGGCGAGGCGCGTCGTCATCTATTCGAGCTCGATCAGGCGATCCAGACGCTCGCCGTCGATCGCGGACATGGCGATCCCGCGATCATTCAGCTCACGAGCGTCTACCACAATCTGCTGCGCCGCTGGGCCGACGCCTAACATGCCAGAAGGTCTGCGATTGACTGGCAATAGCGTAAATGCCACCGCTCGCTCGTTAGGGAATCGAAACGGAAAGAGCGGGTGATGGCAAGCCGGCAGGCGCTGCGCAGAGCGTGGTGGCAGGTCCACAAGTGGATCGGCCTCATCCTGATGATCATCCTGATTCCGCTCGGCCTGAGCGGCGTGGTGCTCGCTTGGGACGACGCCATCGACCATGCGCTCAACCCCCAGCGTTACGCGGTGAGCGGTCGCGTTGCGCTGCCGCCGTCCTCCTATGCTGACGCGGCAATACAGCGCATCGGGCCCGACGAGCGGGTCTCACAGATTCGCTATCCGGCGGGCAAGGGGCCAGTGGTCGTCACCGCCGCCAAGGCGCCGCAACATGAGCCGGGCGCGGCGCGCGGTAAGACGGCCAAGCGCGGTGGCATGCCGCGACGGACGATGCTGTGGCTCGATCCGGCGACGGCGCGGGTGCTGGACGTCAGCCCCGGGGACAGTGGGCTGGTGCGCGTCGCACATGATTTCCATGGCATGTTGTTCATTCCCGGCGGCGTCGGCCGCGCGCTGGTCGGCCTGCTTGGGATCTCGATGTTCCTGATGGCTGCGAGCGGCGTGTGGCTGTGGTGGCCGCCGGTCGGGCGCTGGATCAAGGGGCTGCGCTGGCAGCGTGGCGACCGCAGGCTCGACACCAACCTCCACCATCGTATCGGCTTCTGGATCGCGCTGCCGCTCGCCGCTCAGGCCTTCACGGGCGTGTGGATGGCCTGGCCGCAGATGATGGCTGCGGTGGGGCTGGTGGCGCCCCATGTCGGGCCGATGGAGCGCGCGCGGATGCTGCCGGCCGCCAATGTCCGGCTCTCGCCTGATCAGGCGCTCGCAGCGGCACACGCTGCGGCGCCGGGAGAGATGGTTTCGCTCGCTTGGCCTGTCGGCGACGCGGGGACGTGGCGTATCCAGCTGCATACACCTCACGGGCCGACCGAGACGCTCGTTGACGACGCAAATGCCGCCGCCAAGGCTGCCCCGCCGCGTCCCGATGGCGGACTGGCACTCGCTATGCGGCACTATCATGACGGCACTGCGATCGGTTGGGGCTGGCGCGTGTTGCTCGTGGCGCTGGGGCTCGCGCCCACGGCGCTCGGCGTCACAGGGTTGCTGATGTGGCTGCGCGGTCGTCGCTGGCGTGCCGATGCGAAGCGCCGGTGCCACGACTGTCCCGAACCCGTCGCCGCCGCCTGAGCGGCCGGCGACGGGCGCCAGGCATCAGCTGCGCGGACCGACCAGTGCGAACATCGCGCCCTGCGGATCGAAGGCCTGCACGATCCACATGTCGCCGGGAACTTGCGTGGGCCCGTTCGTCACCTTGCCGCCAGCATCGGTGAGGCGCGTGACGGCCGCATCGATATTGTCGACGACGAAATAATAGAGCCAGAAAGGGGCCGGCGCGTCGGCATTGTTGAACATGCCGCCCGCGGGCGCTCCACCAATCGAGAAGATCTGGTAGGTGCCCATCGGGCCCATATTCATAGGTTCTTCCTTCTTCCAGCCGAACAGGCCCTCGTAGAAGGAGAAGCTCTTTTCCCAGTCGCGGGCGTGAAGCTCGTGCCAAGCGACGCTGCCGGGCGTGTTGGGCGCGAGAACGGGCGGGGGCGTGCCGTCGCCGCGGAAAATCATGAACACCGCGCCGTCGGGATCCGCCATCACTGCGAAGCGGCCGACATTGGGGATGTTATCCGGCGCCCTATATTCCGCTCCGCCTGCCTGCTTCACTCGTGTCGCCATGGCGTCGACATCGTCTGCGAGGATATATCCCATCCAAGCCGACTGCGGGTTCGGAACGTCGGGCGGAAAGCCCATCAGCCCAGCGACGGGGCGCTCGCCTACCTTGGCCAGCGTATAGCGCATGCCCGGCATGCCGGCGTCCGCCGTCGTCCAGCCCACCACCTTGGCGTAGAAGGTTTCCGCTGCCTCGGGATCGCTGGTCATCAGCTCGTACCAGACGAAATCGCCCTCCGTCGTCATGCTCTCTCTCCCTCTCAGTCGTCGATCGCCGCATAGGCGAGGGTGAACAGGTCGCGTCCCAGTGCCATATCGTCGGGGCTGCGCATCAGTCTCTGGGTCATGAGCATAGCCGCCAATCCTTCGGCGGGATCGATCACGAAGCTCGTCCCGAAACCGCCCGTCCAGCCATAGGCACCAGGATTGGCGGCGATATCATGACGTCGCGTCACTACCGCTCCGCCGAAGCCCCAGCCATTGGTGTCCCAGAAGCCAGGGGCGAAGAAGGACGCGGCCTTCTGCTCGGGCGTGATCTGATCCGTCATCATCAGGGTAACGCTGGCGCGCGACAAGATGCGGCCGGTGGGCCCGCGTCCCTTCGCCAGCAGCATCCGCGCAAAGGCGAGATAGTCGTCGGCGGTGGAGACGAGCAGATTGGGAAAGGCGGGCGGATCGATATAGGCGTTGTCCAGGTCCCGCTCCCAGGACTCGACCGCGTCGCCTTGCGCGTTCCAGCAATAGGCTGTGGCGAGCCGGCCTGCCTTCGTCTTGGGCAAATGGAAGCCTGTGTCCGTCATGCCGAGAGGAACGAACAGCCGTTCCGCCAGCGCCTCGCCGAGCGGGCGTCCGGCGACCCGCGCGATCAGCACGCCCAGCACGTCGCTGGCGGTGTGGTAGAGCCAGCGGGCGCCGGGTTGGTGGATCAGCGGCAGCTCGCCGAGCCGCCGCATGAACTCCTCAGGGCCAAAGGGGATCTGGCCGGGCCCGGGCGCCACGCCACGCTCGGCCATCGCCGACTGGATCGGATAGCTTCCATGCGGTGCCATCACTGCGCCCAGCCCGAAGCCCATCGTCATCAGGTCGCGCACGCTGATTGGGCGTTCGGCCGGCACGGTGTCGTCGAGCGGGCTGTCGATCGCGCGCAGCACGCGTCGCCCGGCAAGCTCAGGTAGCCAGCGATCGACCGGATCGTCTAACGCGAACCGCCCCTCTTCGATGAACATCAGCGCGACGGCGGCCAGCACCGGCTTGGTCATCGAGGCGATGCGAAAGATGGTGTCGCGGCGCATCGGTTGCTGGGATGCGTAGTCTTGCACACCGACGGCATCGGCATGCACCGTCTCGCCGCGCGCGACGAGGGCCACTGCGCCTGGGAGTTCGCCGCGCTCGACCGGGCCGGCGAGGAAGGGCGTGATGCGCGCGAGCCGGCCCGGTGCGAGGTTTCCGGTCACGCCGGTTCTATCTGATGGCTGGCGGCCGGACGATCTCCCTCATATTCGTCGTGGCGACGGACGAAATCCATCGTCGAGTCCTCGTTGCGGCCCTTGGGCGCGCGATCGAGGATCATCAGCGTGCCGATAAATGGCTCCAGCCCGCGGGCATAACCCGAATAGCTGTGGAAGATCCGGCCTGCCTCGTCCTTGTAGAAGGCGCTCATCCCCGGCAGCTCGGATCCGGCGCGGCCCTTCACGGGAATGGTCTCGAAATTATACTCGACCGAGCCGCTTTCGAGCTGTTCGTCTGTGAAGGAAACGTGGAAGTCGAAGTTGAAGTCGCTGCGGTTGGACGACACCCACGGGAAGTGCCAGCCCATGCGACGCTTATAGGCTTCGATCCGGTCGAGCGGCGCACGGCTGACGGCGATCCAGGTCACGTCGTGATGGTTGAGGTGCGGAAGCGTGCCGTCCACATGATCGGACAGGAAGGAGCAGCCGGGGCAGCCTGCCTCCCAGTCCGGTCCCAGCATGAAATGATAGACGAGGAGCTGGCTGCGTCCCTCGAACAATTCAGCCAGCGAGCGCGGGCCCTCGGGCGTGTCGAAATGATACTTTTTGTCGATGCGCACCCAGGGGAGGGCAAGGCGCTCGGCATTCACAGCGTCTCGGAGATGCGTCTCCTCCTTTTCGCGTTGCAGGAGCGCGCGGCGGGCCTGCAACCACTCTTCGCGCGAGACGATTCGATGGTCGGGGGTGTGGTCCAGCATCTTCCTCTCCCAGAGACTCGGAACCGGCTTGACTAAAGAGTTGGTATCAACATAAATGGGTCATGTCAAAGACAGTGCCCTACGAGACGACAATCCACGTCCGCGACGCCTGCCTGTGCCTACATACGCAGCGGGCAGCTCGTGCGTTGGCGCGCCGTTTCGACGATGTGCTGAGGCCGGTGGGGCTTACCAACGGCCAATTCTCGCTGTTGATGTCGCTCAACAGGCCGGAACCGCCCGCGATGGGGCCGGTCGCGCAATTGCTGGCCATGGACCGCACGACGCTGACCGCCGCGCTGAAGCCGCTCGAACGGCGGGGGCTGGTGGCGGTAGAGACTGATCCCCGGGATAAGCGCAGCCGGCTGCTCCGGCTCACTGATGCCGGCCGTGAACTGTTGGCGGCCGCGCTGCCGATCTGGCGTGACACGCATCGCGAGTTAGAGGCGGGGCTGCCGGGCCACGACGCAGACAGCCTGCGTGCTTCGCTGCTGGCGCTGGCCTGACCGCCGTCGCCGGCTAGAGCCGATGCCGTGCCACTTCCGGTAGCAGGATCCGCTCGATCGCCTTGGCGACGCCATCCTCTTCGTTGCTCGCGCTTACCCAGCGCGCGGCGGCCTTCACCTCGGCGGGGGCTTGGCCCATCGCGATCGCCATGCCGACCCGGTGGAGCATCGGGATGTCGTTGGGCATATCGCCGATCGCCGCGGTCTCATTGAGTGGTACCTCGATCGCGGCGGCGAGCGCGATAACGCCGTCGCCCTTGTTGGCGAGCGGATGGGTGATGTCGCAATAATAGGTCTGCGAGAGGGAAACCTCGGCGGTCTCTCCCAGCGCGGTCTTCGCCTCCCCCTCGAGCCTGCCCATTAGCGTCTGGTCGTCGCTTACGCCGACGATCTTGTCGACGCGGCCGTGGAGCAGCGAGAGATCCGCGCCGAACACCGGCTCGACCATCGCCGAGAGCTTTTCGCGCGCGATGTGCGGATTGCCTTCGTCGGAGGCGAACCAGCGGCCACCGGAGAACACCCAGACCGAGGCGCCACTCGCCGTCACGACATCGATGGCGGCGCGGCTGGCTTCGGCCGAGAGATGGTGCGCGGACAGGATTTCGCCGCTGGGCGTCACCAGCGTGCCGCCGTTGAACGCCCCGATTGGTGCCGTCAGTCCCAGCGCCTTCGCCAGCGGCAGGATGCCGGAAGGCGGCCGCGCGCTGATCAGCGTCATCTGGACCTGCGCGTGGAGGAGACGGCGGGCGGCGTCGACTGTCGCCTCGGCGAGGCTCTTGTCGTGGCGCACCAGGGTGCCGTCGACGTCGGAGACCAGCAGCCGGATCGGCTTTTCCATCAGCCCAGTCTCCTTAATCGATTGGGTGCCACTCGCGGCCTTCGCGCGTCATCAGTTCATCGGCGCCGGCAGGCCCGGCCGAGCCCGCTTTGTATTCCTCGGGCTCGCCGTCCTTGGCCCATTGGCGCAGGATCGGCTGTACGATCGCCCAGCCGCGCTCGACCATGTCGGCGCGCTGAAACAGCGACTGGTCGCCGATCAGCATATCGTAGAGCAACGTCTCATAGCCGGTACGATGGCCGAGATTGAAGACGTCGGCATAGCGGAAGTTCATCGCCACTTGGGCGGTGTCGATCACCGGGCCAGGCTTCTTGGCGTTGAAGTGGAGTTCCGTGCCCTCGTTGGGCTGGATCTGGATAACCAGCCTGTTCGGCGGGATTTTCGACAGGACGGCGTTTCGGAACAGCGCGAGTGCATTGCGCTTGAACTGGATGACGATCTCCGTGTCGCGCGCCGCCAGTGCCTTGCCGGTGCGCAGGTAGAAGGGCACGCCTGCCCAGCGCCAACTGTCGACCATCAGCTTCAGCGCGGCATAGGATTCGGTGCGGCTGTCGTTTGCGACGTCGGGCGCCTTGCGATAGGCGACGACCTTCTTGCCCGCCACCGTGCCGGCGGTGTAGCAGCCGCGCACCGCGTCGCGCTTGGCCTCTCCGGCGGTAGGGATGCGCACGGCGTCGAGCAGCTTCGCTTTCTCGTTGCGGATTGCCTCGGCGCCGAAGCTGTTGGGCGGCTCCATGCCGACCATCGCGAGCAGCTGGAACAGATGGTTGGGCACCATGTCGCGCAGCGCGCCGGTGGCGTCGTAAAAGGCGCCGCGAGTGCCGACGTCGACTGTTTCGGCGGCAGTGATTTGGACATGGTCGACGTAGCGGTTGTTCCACACCGCCTCGAGGAAGGCGTTGCCAAAGCGCGCGACCATGATGTTCTGCACCGTCTCTTTCCCGAGGAAATGATCGATGCGGTAGATCTGGCTCTCCTCCATGACGTCGAGCAGCGTCCGGTTGAGCGCCTTGGCCGATTTGAGATCATGGCCAAACGGCTTTTCGACGACGAGACGGCGGAAGCCATCGGTCTCGCGCAGCAGCCCAACCTTGGCGAGGCGCTCCGCGATCGGCCCGAAGAAGGCCGGCGCCGTGGCCAGGTAGAAGGCGATGCTGCCGGCGTCCTTCAATCGCTCGGCGAGGCCGGCAAAGGTTTCGGGTTCGTCAAATTCGCCCTGATGATAGGCGATACCCTTGCGACGCAGTGCCCAGGCGGCCTTGATCGCCCGGTCGGAGAGATCGAGATGCTCGGCGAGCTGATCCTGGATGCCCTCGTCGGGGCCGCGGCTGACGACGAGGATGTCGAGATCGTCGCCGATCAGCCCGTCACGCGTGAGGTTGACGAGCGCCGGCATGAGAAGGCGGCGCGAGAGGTCCCCCGCGCCACCAAATATCACCAGCGTCGCCGGCGGCGCAGGATCGCCCGGAGCAACCTTTGCCCCACGACCCACGCTGCCCGCCATTATTGCGGCATTTCCACGTGGCCACCGAAGCCGTGGCGCATGGCGGACAGCAGCTTGTCGCCGAACGTGTTGTCGCTGCGCGAGCGGTAGCGCGCGAACAGCGCCGCGGAGAGGACATAGGCGGGCACCGCCTCCTCCATGGCCGCGTCGATGGTCCACTGGCCTTCGCCCGAGTCCGCCACCTTGCCGCTATACTGGCTGAGCTCGTGGTTCTCGGTGAGCGCCTGTGCCGACAGGTCGAGCAGCCAGGACGAGATCACTGAGCCGCGCCGCCACACCTCGGCGATGTCAGTGAGGTTGAGCGAGAAGCGCTGATCGTCCGGCAGGCGCTCGGAATCCTTGGTCTTGAGGATGTCGAACCCCTCGGCGAAGGCAGCCATCAGGCCATATTCGATGCCGTTGTGGACCATCTTGACGAAGTGGCCCGCGCCCGCCGGCCCCGCATGGATATAGCCTTTTTCTGCGCGCGGATCGGCGCCATTGCGGCCCGGCGTGCGCGGGATGTTGCCCAGCCCCGGCGCCAGTGCCTCGAAGATCGGATCGAGCTTGCGGACGATCTCGTCCGGCCCCCCGATCATCATGCAATATCCGCGCTCCAGCCCCCACACGCCACCCGACGTGCCGACGTCGACATAGTGCAGGCCCTTCTCAGCCAGCGCCTTCGCGCGGCGGATGTCGTCCTTGTAGAAGGTGTTGCCGCCATCGATGATCGTGTCGCCCGGGGACAGCATGCCGGCGAGCATCTCGATGGTCTGCTCGGTCGGCGCGCCGGCAGGCAACATCACCCAGAGCGTGCGCGGCGCCTCCAGCTTGGCTACGGCCTCCTCCAGCGAGGCGGCGCCGATCGCCCCGTCGCCGGCAAGCCCAGCGACCACCGGCGCGTTGCGATCCCAGACGACGGCCTCATGGCCATGCCGCATCAACCGGCGCGCAATATTGCCGCCCATGCGGCCAAGGCCAACGATTCCGATCCGCATGGCCATCAACCCTTGATTGCCGTTTGGAGAGCCCGCGCGAGCGCATCGAGCCCGGCTTTCTCATCCTTCAGGTGAACGCGCAGAACGCGCTGACCGCGCGAGGCGAGCACGTCGAGGTCGCCGCGCGCCTGTGCGAGCTGCACCGTGCCAAAGCTCGCGCGGCTCCCTGGGATGGCAACGTCCTGCGCAGGTTCACGCGTGATCTCCAGGAACAGTCCGGTCTTGGGGCCGCCCTTGTAGGCCTGGCCTGTCGAGTGGAGGAACCGCGGGCCGAAGCCGGCGACGGTCGCTATCTTCCTGGCGTCGCGCACGGCCACCCGGATCCGCTCGACCACCGCCTCATTCGCGGCATTGCGCTCGCAATAGACGAGGAAGCCCGCATAGTCGCCCGCCTTGGCGGAAGCGAAATGGGCCTTGATGATCGCGGCGGCATCGCCGCCCTCAACCGGCTTCGGGGCGAAGAAGGCAAAGTCGCCATCCTCGAAGAAGGCGGTCTCCGGCGCGAGCTGACCGGATTTCTCATAGGCTTCGATGAGCTGGCGTGTCTGGATTTTGGCGTCCTCAACGTCGGGCTGGTCGAAAGGATCGATGCCAATCACCGCACCCGCTACTGCGGTCGCGATCTCCCAGCGCACGAACTCCTGGCCGATATCCTCCTTCTTCGCGAGATGGATATGGATGATCGGCTGGCCGGCGGCCTTCAGCGCGTCGAGCCTGGCATGGTCCGCCGACATCTCGTCACCCTCGAGGTGCAGGTGCACGAACAGCCGGTCGTCGCCATAGGCCGAGGGATCGCCAAGCGGCTCGAGATCGACGGGTACGATGCCCTTGCCGTGTTTGCCGGTGCTCTCGGCGATGAGCTGCTCCAGCCATGAGCCGAAGGACTTGAGGCTGGGCGAGGGGACTAGCGTCAGCTTATCGCGCCCCTTCACTGCCGCCGTGCCCAGGATGACGCCCAACTTCACGCCGGGGTTGGAGGCGGGCGGTGCATCCGGGCCGACCGAGTTCACCATTGTGTGCGTGGTCGTGAAGAAGCTCGCGACGTCGACGCCGATCGCGGCCGCCGGCACCATGCCGAACACCGACAGCACCGAATAGCGCCCGCCGATCTCCGGATCGCCGAGGAAGATGTGCGCGTAGCCATCTTCCTTGGCCTTCTTCTCCAGCTTGGAGCCCGGATCGGTGATGGCGACGAAGCGGCTGCCCGCCTTGCCTTCGCCTACCGCCTGCTCGCAGCGCGCAAAGAAATAGGCGCGTAGCAGTTCGGGCTCCATCGTCGAGCCCGACTTGGAGGCGACGATGAAGAGGGTGTGGGCCGGATCGATCGAGTCGGCGACCGCCGCGACCTGTCCCGGATCGGTGCTGTCGAGCGCGTGCAGCGCTGGTGATCCCGAGGCGGAGCCGAGGATCAGACCGATCACCTCTGGCCCAAGGCTGGAGCCGCCCATGCCGAGCAGGACGACATGCTTGTAGGCCCGGGCCTCCGCTGCAAACGTCTTCAGCGCATCGAAATCGACCTGCTTACCTTTGGCGGCGGCCAGCCAGCCGAGCCACTTGGCTTCGTCGGTTCCGGTCCACGTCGAGGCGTCGTGCGCCCAGAGCCGACGCGACCAGGCCTGCTTGCGGGCATGCTCGATACCGTCCTTTACCGCGGCGTCGAGATCGGCGGGAAGCTCGACCGTCATGCCGTCGAGTTTGTCGCCGAGGAAGGCGGCGCGCTTGTCTGCGACCGCGCCGTAGAGCGTGTCCGCCGCGTCGGCGAACAAGCGAACGCCGTCCACGACCAGCTGAGCGGTGACGCCATCGAGGTCGAGCCCCAGCCGCTCGGTTTCGGCCAGAATATGGCGGGCCTCGTCGAGGTCGGCGGTGAGCGTCTCGGCCGCATGGCCATGGTCGCGAAAGGCGTCCATGGTCTTGGGTGGCATGGTGTTGACGGTATTTCGCCCGATCAGCGTCTCGACATATAGAATGTCGGAATATTCGGGGTTCTTGGTGCCCGTCGACGCCCATAGCAAGCGCTGCGGCATTGCACCCTTAGCGGCGAGAGCCTGCCACCGCGGCGACGCCGACACCTCCAGATAATGTTGGTAGGCGATCTTGGCGTTGGCGATGGCGACCTTGCCCTTGAGCGCCTTGGCTTCCTCGGTGCCGAGCTTGTCGATCTTGGCGTCGATCACCGCGTCGATGCGGCTCACGAAGAAACTCGCAACCGAGGCGATCTTGTCGATCGGCAGGCCCTTGGCAACACGAGCCTCGAGCGCCGAGATATACGCCTCCAGCACCGCCTTGTAGGCGTCGACCGCGAACAGGAGCGTGATGTTGATGTTGATGCCGGCGGCCAGCGATTCCCGGATGGCGGGGACGCCCGGCTTCGTGCCGGGGATCTTCACCATCAAATTGGGCTTGGCGATCGTCTTCCATAGCCGGGCCGCGGCGTCGATGGTCGGCTGCGTTTCCATCGCCAGATAGGGCGAGACCTCGATCGAGACATAGCCGTCCCGACCACTAGTGCGGTCATAGGCCGGGCGCAGCGTGTCGCAGGCGTCCGCGATGTCCTTGATGGCGAGGCTCTCATAGGCCGCCTCGACCGGCATGTCGGCCTTGTCGAGTTCGGCGTGGAGCTGATCGTCATAGGTGGTCGACTGGCCGATCGCCTTCTCGAAGATCGATGGGTTGGAAGTCACACCGGTTAGGCCGTCCTCCTCCACCAGCTTCTTCAGGCCGCCCTCGTTCAGGAACTTGCGGTCGACGAAGTCGAGCCAGACGGCCTGGCCGGCCGCCTCCAGCGCGTGCAGCGGGTTGGTGGTGGCCTTGTTCTCGACGACGGTGTCCATCTGGTCGCTCATGCCAGCTTCTCCATCACCTCACCGGCAACCTTGACGACATTGTCGACGGTGAAGCCAAACTTTTCCTGCAGTTTCTGTATCGGGGCCGACGCGCCGAAGGTCGACATGGTGACGGTGGCGCCGTCATGGCCGACATAGCGATCCCAGCCGATTGATCCGCCCTGCTCGATTGCGACGCGCGCGCGCACCGACGGTGGCAGCACGCCATCGCGATAGGCCCGATCCTGCTTCTCGAAGAGATACCAGCTCGGCATCGAGACGACGCGGGCCTTCTTGCCCTTCTGCGCTAGCGCCTCGGCTGCCTCAACTGCGAGGCTCAGTTCGGAGCCCGTGGCGATCAAGATGATGTCGGGCGTGCCCTCATCCTTGGTCAGCACATAGGCGCCCTTGTGGAGCCCTTCGGCCGAATTGTAGCGCGAGCGGTCGAGCGTCGGCAGCGCCTGGCGCGAGAAGATCAGGCAGGTCGGCGTCTCGTGCGCAGCGACGGCTGCCTTCCACGCCTGCGTGACTTCGTTCGCGTCGCCGGGGCGGATCACGTCGAGGCCGGGGATTGCACGCAGCGCCGCGAGATGCTCGATCGGCTGGTGGGTGGGGCCGTCCTCGCCGACGCCGATCGAATCGTGGGTGAACACGAAGATGGTAGGCAGCTCCATGATCGCCGCCAGCCGGATCGGCGGGCGCATGTAGTCCGAGAAGACCAGGAAGGTCGCGGTGAAGCTGCGCAGATAGCTGAGCGCCATGCCGTTGGCGATCGAGCCCATCGCATGCTCGCGCACACCGAAGTGCATGTTGCGGCTACCATAGCTGCCCGGCTGGTATGAGCCGCCGTCGGCAATCAGCGTCTTGGTGGACGGCGCAAGATCGGCCGAGCCACCGACGAGCCACGGCAACTTGGCGGCGATCGCGTTCTCCGCCTTGCCGCCGGAGTCTCGGCTGGCGAGGCCCTTGGCGTCGGCATCGAACACGGGGAGCTTGTCGGCCCAGCCTTCGGGCAGCTTGCCGGCCAGCATCGTGTCAAGCTCGGCGGCGAGGTCCGGGTGGGCGGTGCGATAGCGGGCGACCATTGCTTCCCACGCTTCGCGGAGCGGCTGCGAGCGGTCGATCATCGCGCTCGAGAAGCGGTCAGTCACGCCTTCGGGAACGTAGAAGTCCTTCTGTGGCCAACCATAAGCGTCCTTGGTCGTCTTGATTGCGTCGGCGCCGAGCGGCTCGCCATGCGCCTTCTCGCTGTTGGCCTTGGGACTGCCCCAGCCGATGATCGACTTCACGGTGATGAAGGTCGGGCGGTCGTCGGTGGCCTTGAATGCCTCGATCGCTTTGCGGAAGGCTTCGGTGTCGTTGGCGTCCTCGACGGTCAGCGTCTTCCAGCCATAGCCGCGCATCCGCTCGGCGGTATCCTCGGTGAAGGCGAGGTCGGTATGGCCTTCGATCGAGATAGTGTTGCTGTCGTAGATCCAGCAGAGGTTGGAGAGTTTCAGGTGGCCGGCGGTCGACGCCGCCTCGCCCGAGACGCCCTCCATCATGTCGCCGTCGCCGCACAGCACATAGACGTCATGCTCGAAGACCGGGAAGCCTTCGCGGTTGAAGTGCGTGGCGAGCCAGCGCTCGGCGATCGCCATGCCAACCGAATTGCCGCAGCCCTGACCGAGCGGGCCCGTGGTCGTCTCGACGCCTGTGGTGAGGCGATATTCTGGATGTCCCGGCGTCTTGGAACCGAGCTGGCGGAAATTCTCGATGTCCTCGAGGCTGATGGCGAGCTTGCCGGTCGGCTGGCCGTGCTTGTCGACCTCCTTCACCTGCGCGAGGTGGAGCAGTGAGTAGAGCAGCATCGACGCATGGCCGACCGAGAGCACGAAGCGGTCACGGTTGGGCCAGAGCGGCGCCTGCGGATCGTAGCGCAGGAACTTGGTCCACAGCTCGTGGCCGACCGGCGCCAGCGCCATTGGTGTGCCGGGATGGCCACTGTTCGCCTTCTGCACGGCATCCATCGACAGGGTGCGGATGGTGTCGATCGCCAGGCGCTCGGGCGACCCGTCCTCCGCCAGTGCGGTGGAGGGCTGGATGGCGGTAACGGTGTCGCTCATGAAACGAGTCCCTGGATGCGAAAATTTGGGGGTCCTCTGCTCCCTCGAACGGCCCGACGCAAGCAGCGGTTCCGCCTCGGTTAAAGGTTCACGCCTCGTTCGCGCCGTTCGACTCCGTTCTGGTGGCCGATCAGGATCGCGTCGATCTCGGTGAGGAAAAGCCCATGGCCGAGCAGACCTGGCACGGCGTCCAACTCGGCCGCCAGTGCCTGCGGATCGGCAATGGGGCCGAAGCCGCAGTCGATCAGGATGTTGCCTTGGTCGCTGAGTGCCGGGCCGTCGCCTGCTCTCGCCAGGCGGATCACGGGGTCGCCACATAGCGAGCGGATCGCGCGTGATACGAAGCCGCGTGCGAACGGCAGCACCTCGATTGGCAGCGCGCGGTCCAGCGTGGTGACGGGCTTCGTCGGATCAACGATACAAATCATCCGCGTGGCGGAGGCCGCGACGATCTTCTCGCGAAGCAGGGCACCACCCCCGCCCTTGATTGCCCGGAAATGCGGATCGACCTGGTCGGCGCCATCGATGGCGAGATCGACAGCTGCACAATCGTCGAAGGCGAGAAGGGGGATGCCGGCCGCTCGTGCTGCTACTTCGGTGGCGAGTGAGGTCGCTGCGGCGGTAATATGCAAGCCCTGCGCGATGCGGCGGCCAAGGGCGGCAATAGCGAAGGTCGTGGTGCTGCCAGTGCCGAGGCCGACGAGCATCCCGCTCTCGACCTCGGCGACTGCGGCCTCGGCGGCCGCACGTTTGGCTTCATTCTCGGCCATTACGGCCGAGGATGTATCAGGCTTCCGACGAGCTGTCCTGCGCCTTGGTGCGACGTGCGCGCGGCTTGGCAGGGGCCTTGCGCGGACTGCTCGCCCCGCTGTCCTCTTCCTTCTTGCGGCCAAGACCGATGGCGCGGGCGAGGCCGCGACGCTGTTCGGCATAGGCCGGCGCCACCATTGGATAGTCACGCGGCAGCTTCCACTTGGCGCGGTATTCTTCTGGCGACATGTTGTAGTTGGTACGCAGATAGCGCTTCAGCATTTTGAGCTTCTTACCGTCTTCCAGGCACACGATATAATCGTGCTTGATCGAGGAACGGACGGGGACGGCCGGCTGAGGCTCCGGTTCGGCCGGCTTCTTAGGCTCGGTGAGACCGGAGAGGGCCGCGTGCACCTGTGCGATAAGATCGGAGACCTCATTCGTCGCGACACGATTGTTAGCAACATGCGCGGCGACGATGTCTGCGGTCAGGCTAAGCAGCTCATTGGTGATTTCTTCGTTCACGGCGCAAACCTCCTGTATCTGGCCTACGGCTGCGACTGATCCTGCCCGCCGTTCGCGGGGGCGTATCTACGCATTGCGAGACAATGTTCAAGTCTCCGTCACCTTTAGGATTAGAAAGTATATAGCACACCTATCTTTTCGGAGATGAACACATGTTCATGACTTGAGGTGACTATCAAGCATATCATTTCGTCTACGAAATGAATCTCGCAAGCGGCGCGGTTCGGGTGGGCGCGGCGACGTCCGGGGCATCATCCGACGGCCGCAAATTGGACGCGAGGAGCGCACGGATCGGCGCGGCGGCCTTTACTCCGAATGGGGCCAGGGAGGAGCATGGCTGCAAAGGGGGGCCTTATGGGCCGAGAGTGGCTGTTGCGCTGGGGATTATTGGCAATCGCCCTGCTGGTGCCGGGTTGCGGCGCGCATCACGGTCGTCCGTCAGTGGCGCCGACGCCCTTCGCCGGTCCCATGCCGCAGCCCCCGCCGGGCGCCGCACCAGGCCTCACAATCCCGGAGCCGGGTGATGACGGACGTTACACCACCATCAACAGCGGCGTGAATGCGCAAGAGGCACTGTGGCATGTCCGCGCTGCGCTCAATGTCGCCGCGTTGAGCTGCGGGCATCGACCCGGCGGAAGCGATATCGTTCTCCACTACAACGCCCTGCTTACGCAGCGGAAGGCCGTGTTCGCGACCGCCTACGCGGCCGAAACCGGACGCTTCGGGACGGGGGGGCAGGAGGCGCTCGATGTGCATATGACCAGGCTCTACAATTTCTTCGCGCAGCCGCCGGCGCAGGCGGGCTTTTGTGCGGCAGCTGCGGATGTTGCCGATCATGCCGCCAACGTGCCTCCGCAGGCGCTCTCGCAATTCGCGATCGGCGCGTTGGGGCGGCTCGAGGCGCCTGTCCTCGACTATTATCGCGCTTATGGAGCGTATCGTCGGGAGCTCGTCGCGTGGAATGCCCGGCCGCGTGCTGACGTGAGAGAGCGTGGGCCGGTGCAACTCGCCGCAGAGCATGCCGAGCGCCTTGCCGCGCCGCCGTCAGCGGCGTCGTCGGGCGTCCCGTGGCGAATCCAGCTCGGCGCCTTCACGGGCCAGCTGGCCGCGGAGGCGGCCTGGGCCCGCGCGCGGTTGCGCCTACCGATGCTCGCCACCTATCGTCCGCATTATCAGACGATACCGGGCAGACCGCTCGTCCGCCTCCAGGTTGGGTCGGCCGAGGATCGGGCAGGCGCACTGCGGCTCTGCGCGGCGGCGGCGGCGGGCGGCTTCGATTGTCTGCCGGTCCCCCGCTGACTCAGGAGGTGGAAAGGCTCTCCACAATCGAGTCGCGAAGCGAGCGGACTTCCGCATTGAGGCTGTGCAGTCCGTCCATGGTCAGGCCCGACGTCGTCAGCAGCCGTTCCGCGATGCAACCCGTCTGTTCTCGGAGATCGCGGCCCTTGGCGGTCAAGCGAATCAGCACCTGCCGTTCGTCGGCCGGATTGCGTGTTCGCTCGACTATTTCGGCCGCTTCCAGCCGCTTGAGCAACGGCGTCAGGGTGCTCGATTCGAGCATCAGTCGTTCGGCGATCGCGCCCACGCTTTGTGGATCGCGCTCCCACAACACGTTGAGGACGAGATATTGCGGATAGGTGATTTCGAGTGCGTCGAGCAGCGGCTTATAGGCCCGGCCGATGGCTAGGCTAGCCGAGTAGATCGAGTAGCAGAGATGCTCGTCGAGGCTCAGATGGGGGATCGTCGCATCCGCCATGGTTCGTCTCCCGTGGGTCCTGCATCCTATATAAGGCGATCCAGCCCGCGCAAAATAATCGCACGATAAATAATCGCTGGACAAGCATTCGCCGCGCACCTATAGGGATCACATATCGCGATAAACAATATCGCAATATGGTATTTCCGCTCCGAATGGGAGCAGCACTGGAAGGAGAAGGCTATGAACGTTCTCTATAAGACCGAAGCCACCGCGACCGGCGGCCGCACGGGTTCCGCCGCGACGACGGATGGCGCTTTCAAGGTCACGCTCGACACGCCCAAGGAGCTGGGCGGCGCCGGCGGCCCCGGCAACAATCCGGAGCAGCTCTTCGCGGCTGGCTATTCGGCCTGCTTCCTCGGCGCGCTGAAATTCGTCGCCGGACAGAAGAAGGTCAAGATCGCCGAGGACACGACGGTCACGGCGACGGTGGGCATCGGCCCGCGCGACGACGGACAGGGCTTCGGCCTCGACGTGGCGCTGGCGATCAAGCTGCCGGGCATCGATCGCGCCGAAGCCGAAGCGCTGGTGCAGCAGGCGCACATCGTGTGCCCCTATTCGCATGCCACCAAGAACAGCCTCGATGTTCGTCTTTCGGTGATCTGAAGAGCACGGGGGCGGCGTGCGCGCCGCTCCCTGCCATCCATCGCGATCGATCATAAAACCGGAATGTAATGTTCCGGTTTTTCGCGTTGATGGCTTTTGGACCGATCGGTATTCAATGTGGCCAAGAGGGAGCGCCGGATTTTTCGGCCGGCTCCGCAGCCACAGGATATCGCCATGTCGACTTCTTTCGCGCCCGGCGGGCAGATCGCATTCATCGTGCGTCTGCCCGGCAAGCCCGAGCATCGCGAGGAGCTGGAGCGCGGTCTGTTCGAGGTGCTCGATGCGATGGCCAACGAGCCCGACTTCGTGAACACCTATTGCACCCGCGCGCAGGACGACCCCGATACAATCGTCCTGTTCGAAACTTGGGCATGCAGCGCCGAGCATTTCTTGGCGCATCACCTCAGCAAGCCCTACCGTCGGGCCTATGAGGTCGAGCTGCCGCGGCTTCTGGCGCGCGAGCGCAGCATCGAATTCGTCACCCCGATCCGCAGCTATCCGGGCCGCACGGCCTGAGCAGTTTGCTTTGCAGCAGTACCAGTCGAATTCCGCGCAAAATCGCCGATAGGCGATCCCGCGAGCCCGCTATTTCTCGCTCTCACGATCAGGAGATTGCCATGACCGCTCAAGCCAATGTCGCCATCGTCTTCCACTCGGGCTACGGCCACACCGCCAAGCAGGCCGAGGCCGTCCATCGCGGCGCGGCCGATGTCGAGGGCGTCACCGCCCATCTCGTTCCCGTCGAAGGCGCCGACGCCCCCTGGGATCTGCTCGAGAGCGTCGACGCCATCATCTTCGGTGCGCCGACCTACATGGGCGGCCAGTCGGCGCAGTTCAAAACCTTCCAGGATGCAACATCACGCACGGTCTTCGCGGCGGGCGGCAAGTGGAAGGACAAGCTCGCGGCCGGCTTCACCAACTCGGCCTCGCGCTCGGGTGACAAGCTCGCAGTGCTCCAGCAGTTCGCGATCTTCGCTGCGCAACACGGTATGCACTGGGTAAACCTCGGCCTGCCGCCGGCGAACAACTCGTCGACCGGTTCGGAGAACGACCTCAACCGTCTTGGCTTCTTCATGGGCGCCGGCGCCCAGTCGAACGCCGACGAGGGCGCCGACATCGCGCCGCCGACCTCCGATCTGCTCACCGCCGAGCATCTCGGCCGTCGCGTCGCCACCGTGGCGCTGCAGTTCGCGCATGGCCGCGCAGCTTTGGTAGCGGCCTGATGCGTTGGCCGGCAGGCGGGGTGCCCACGCACCCGCTTGCCGGCCATGCCTTTGCCCGGAGTTACGCTGCGCTTTCGGCGGCGCGTTCGGCTTCCTGCTTGGCCCGGACCGCGGCGTGGACGGGCGCCGGATCGAAATAATAGGGCCGGATTTCACAGACCTTGTCCCCGCGGAAGCGGAACATCTCGGCGATCCGCGCCCGCGCACCCGTCGGGGCCTTGAAAATCATGTCGACTATGGTGACCGCGTAGTTCTCACCGACCGTCGTTTCGTGGATCTCCAAGTCCACGACGTCAGCCATCGACATCACTTTCTGGAAGAGCTCCTGTAACGCGCCCTTGCCGGAATAGACCCCGGCAAAGGGCAAGCTGTCCGCCTCAGTGACGAAGAAGTCGTCGGTCAAATGTTCTGCCGCTGCCAGCCAGTCGCCCCGGCCGGTTGCTTCGTAAAGCGCATTGATCTGGGCGAGATGGGTGGCAAGCAGGTCGGCCATGGGCATCCTCTTGATGGCTCAGTAACGGAAGGTGACCTGAAGCTGGATGGTGCGCGGCAGCGTACCGAAGCCAAGCTGGTCGGCATGCACGCCGGCGGGCGTGCCAGTGCCGGAGCCCGTCGACGGGCCATCGACCACACCGGTCACGTAGAAATGGTTGGTGAGGTTCTTGCCGATCACGGCAAGCTCCAGCCGCTCGTTGTCGGTAGTGACGCGGGCCGAGGCGTCGAGGCTGACATAATGGTTCTGCCGGGCGTCGGGGTTGTTGAACGCCGAGGCGTTGTAGCGTGAGCTGTAGCGCGCATCGACCGAGGCACCGAAGCGCAGCCCGCCGTTGCTCGGCGTTAGATAGTTGAGACCGAGCGTGCCGGTCCAGTGCGGCGCCACCGACAGCGGCTTGCCGGTCAGGCTCTGGCGAGTGAAGTTGCCGGCGGCGGCGTTGAACGCGAGGTTGCAGCCCTCGGAAGGCGTCTCGCCAGCATAGCAGGGTGCCAGCGGGAAGTTGGTGTAGCGCGCCTTGTTATAATTGACCGAGCCGTGCAGGTTGAGCCCGCGGATTGCGCGCGGCGCATATTCGAACTCCAGCTCCACACCCTTGGTCCGCGCATCGGCGGTCAGCGTCTGGAAGGCGAAGATCGGCGAATTGAAGAAGTCGACCTGCAGGTTCCGGTAGCCATAGGTGTAGAGACCGAGGTTGAGGCGCAGCTGGTTGTCGAAGATGGTCGACTTGATGCCGCCCTCGAAGCCGCGCGCCTTTTCCGGGCTGAAGGTCAAGTCGGCCAACGGATTGGTCGAGAGGCCGCTGTTGATGCCACCGTTCGAGAAGCCGCCAGACTTGTAGTTGGTCTTGTAGGCACCATAGACCATGATGTCGCGGGTCGGCTTCCAGCTGATCGTCGCTTCCGGCGACCAGTCGTTGAACACCTGGTTTGCGGTGACGGTGCCGAGGCCATCCGGTGAATTCGCCGGCCGGAAGATCGCCGTCAACGCGGCGTTGTTATAGGGCTGCGCGAAGAAGCTGTCCTTGGTCTCGTGCGTGTAGCGCACGCCTGCGGTGGCCTCGATCGTGGGGATGATCTTCCACGTCACTTGGCCAAAGCCCGCGATGGTCTCGCCCTTGGTGAACGAAGTCTTAGTCGTCGCGAGATAGCGGTTCTCCGCCGACTGTGAGGAATCTTCGATATTGGCGAAGGTGATGAACTGGGCGAAGGTCCGCTTGGTCTTCTGGTAGTAGATGCCCGCCATCAGGTTGATCGGGCTGTCGAACGTCGTCTGCGCACGGGCTTCGTTCGAGAAGGCATGCCATGTCGAGTTCTCGGTCGCCCAGGTGGCGGCCGAGCTAGACTGAAAATCGCAGGCGCAGGCCCAGCGGTTGTTATTCCAGTTATAGTTGGTGACGTTGGTCAGCGTCACGTTCGGCAGCTTGTAGCTGAACGTGTTGGTCACCGCATATGACTTGTAGCGATCGTAGAGCGAGCCATCCTTCTTCGCGAACGGGAAGTTGGCCGCCATGTCCGCCGGGATCTTGTTCTGGTGGGTGATGAAATGATCGCCGCAGGCAAAGCCATCAAGATGGCTGACGCCGCCGACACAGTGGAAGGCAACATAGTTCCAGCTGTTATTGTTGACCTTGTTATAGTCGCCCGAAACCTTGACCGTGTCGGTGATGTCGTCGGTCGGCGTCCATTTGAGGGTGATGCGACCGAGAAGCTCCTTCTCGCCGGGTTCGCGGCGCGGCGCCGGTTGGGCGGTGTGAGGGGTCGTGACACCGGTCGCGATGTCGAGCGTTGGGTAGGTGAGAGGCGTCGAGACATTCTTGTAATAGCCGTCCCACATCTTCGAGCCGCGCACAGCGATACGAATGCCGAGCGTGTCGGTGAGCGGTGTCGATCCGATCAGCTCGCCCTGGATCTGGTGGGAGCGGAACTCGTAGTTTGCGCGCGCGATCAGCTCGGTCTTGCTGCCGGGATCGGCCGTAGTGAGCGAGATCACGCCCGCCGTCGCATTCTTGCCGAAGAACAGTGCCTGCGGGCCCTTCAGGATCTCGACCCGCGCGAGGTCAAAGAAACCTTCGTTGATGATGCGGCCCTGGCCGTAATAGACGCCGTCCACCACGGTCGCGACCGACTGCTCGATGCCGATCGAGGTCGACGAAGAGCCGATGCCGCGCAACGTGAGCTGTGCGCCTGAACCATTGGACGCGCGACCAACGGTGAATTCCGGCGTCGCGGCGGCGATCTTCTCCAGGCTGGTTAGGTCGCGCTGCTGGATTGTGGCGGCGGAAATCGCGGTCACCGCGACCGGCACGGTCTGCGCGCTCTCGACACGCTTGCGGGCGGTGACGACGATATCTGAGAGGCCACTGGTGGCGGGCTGTGCTGTGGGAGATGGCGCCTGCGCGGCGTTCGGGTCGGAAGCGGTCGCGGTCGGCGTGGGCGCTGTGGTCTGCGCCTGAGTAGAGCTTGCGAAAAGAAGCGCGGTTGCGAGTGCTGAAGAACCGATCGTGCGGTTCAGGCGACGACGCCGTGCTGCGTTCGTCATGCTGATTTCCCCTCCTCTGCGTGGACGTCTCCCAATGCGCCACATCGTGTCCGAATAATCTCACACTCCCGGCGCCACCGAACCTCGAATAAAAGCGAGGCCTCGCCTTTTTCGTAGCTATTGCGGAAGTCGCTGAGCCATGAGGGTTGGTGCATGACTGACCTGTCGAACCGCCAATGGCGGATGCTCCGCTACCCGGAAGGCACCGCCTTCGCCGATGCATTGGCACTGGAGGAGGCATCGCTGGCCGATCCCCAGGATGGTGAGGTGGTGATCCACAACCGCTGGCTGTCGCTCGACGCCGGCACCCGGTTGTGGATGACGCCCCGTACCGACGGCTATCAACCGCCGCTGCCGCCCGGCGCCATCGTGCCAGGGCAGGTGCTCGGCCAGGTCGTCCGCTCGCGCCATCCGGGCTTTGGCGAAGGCGATCTGGTCCGCGGCTTCGGCCAGTGGGCCGACTATTCGACCGTCCGCCCGGAAACGAGCGGGCTGATGGCGGTCGATCCCGCATTGGGCGACGTGCGCCAGCATCTCGGCGCACTCGGAATGAACGGATGGACGGCGCTGGTCGGCGTGTCCGAGGTGGGACGGGCGAAGGCGGGGGAGACGGTGCTGGTGTCAGCGGCGGCTGGCGCCACGGGGCTGCTCGCTGTGCAGATCGCCAAGATCCTGGGCTGTCGGACCGTCGGCATCGTCGGCGGAGCAGCGAAATGCCGCTACTTGACCGAAACTATCGGCGCCGATGTCGCGATAGATCGCCGCGCCTCGGACATTGCCGCTCAGCTCGCTGAGCTTGGCGGCATCGACGTCTACTTCGACAATGTCGGTGGTCCGCTGCTCGACGCGGTGTTGCCGGCGATGGCACATTATGGCCGGATCGCGCTCTGTGGGCTGGTGGCGAGCTATGAGGGCGGGGCGGGGCCGGCGGTCACTCGCTTCGACCAGATCTTGATGCGCCGGCTTCAGGTCACAGGCTTCTTCTCACCCGACTTCGCCCATCGCGGTGCCGAGCTTACCCAGCGGCTGCGCGGCTGGGCGGACGAGGGGCGGCTCACCATGCCCTTCGACGAGACCATCGGGCTCGAGCGCACGCTCGAAGCCTATCGCCGGCTGTTCACCGGCGGGAATATCGGCAAGGTGATCGTGGCGCTCGGCTGAGCCTCGATCTTTCGTCAGGTGACGCACGCGCCGCCCGGCCTCACCCATGTGGATATGAACGGCCTCACAGATATCCCGGCCCATGTGCCGCCCGAGCGCGTCGTGGACTTTGACATCTATTTTCCACCGGGCGTGGAGCAGGACTATTTCACGGCCTGGCAGGCCTTGCAGAGGTCCGGCGGGCCGGCTGTTGTCTGGACGCCGCGCAATGGTGGCCACTGGATCGCGGTGCGGGGCGAGGCAGTGCGCAGCCTATGGGAGGATGCGGCGCGGCTGTCGAACGAGGTGCTTACGGTGCCGCGCGGGCTGGGCGAGGTGATGCGCTTCATTCCGCTCCAGCTCGATCCGCCCGAACATGTCCCCTATCGCAAGGCGGTGATGCGCGGCTTTGCCTCACAATTCATCGTCGCACTGGAGCCGAAGGTGATTGCCGTTGCGAGCGAGCTGATCGACGAGCTGGTCGGCCGTGGCGGTTGCGAATTCGTCGAGGAATTCGCCGAAGTGCTGCCGCTCAACATGTTCCTGACGCTGATCGACGTGCCGCTGGAGGATCGGAAGAAGCTGCGCGAGCTCGGCAAGCAGCTCACCCGGCCGGATGGCACGATGACCGTCGAAGAGCTCCGGCAGGCGGCGGACGACTATCTCGAACCCTATGTCGAGAGCCGCCTCAACCGGCCCGGCGAGGACCTGTTCAGCCGCATTCTGTCTGTGCCGCTCGACGGACGGTCGTGGACGCTGGAGGAGGCGCGGCGGATGTGCCGCAACCTGCTGTTCGGTGGCCTCGACACGGTGGTGGCGATGGTGGGCTTTATTACGCTGCACCTCGCGCGCCATCCCGACGACCAGGCGGCGCTGCGCACCGATCCCTCTCTCATCCCAGCGGCGGTGGACGAGCTGATGCGCCGCTACGCCAGCGTCTCGGTGAGCCGCAACCTCGTCGAGGACGTGGCGCTCGACGGCGTTACGATGAAGACCGGTGACGTCGTCTTCCTGCCGAGCGTGCTCCACAATCTCGATCCGGCGAGCTTCGAGAATCCTGAGGAGGTGCACTTCGAGCGCAAGCTCAACGCGGTCAAGCATACGACGATGGGCAGTGGCCCGCATCGCTGCGTGGGTGCTGGTCTCGCACGGATGGAGATCATTGCCTTCCTGCGCGAATGGCTCGGCCGGATCCCGCCCTTCCGCCTCGATCCCGAAAAGCCGGTGGTGATGAAGGGCGGCAATGTCGGTGCCTGCACCGCCCTGCCGCTCAGGTGGGACGTATGACGCTTCAGCCTGCCACACTCGCCGACCTGCTCGATCGCGCCGCGATCACGGAGCTCGTCAACGGCTATGCCTATGGCATCGACCGGCGCGACTGGGCGCTCTACCGGTCGATCTTCGCCGATCGGCTGGAGGTGGACCTCGCTTGGTCGGGCATCGTCGAGACGATGGGGGTCGATCGCTGGGTGGCGACGGTCGCGCAGATGCTCGCTCCGTTCGATGCCACGCATCATCGCATGACGAACGTGTCGATCGATCTCGACGGAAATCGGGCAACGCTCTTCGCGCAGATGGTGGCGCGGCATATGCTGGAGATCGACGGCGTGCAGCACATGCACCGCATCGGCGGTCACTATACACATCATGTCGTGCGCGAGGCAGGCGGCTGGCGGATCACGCGGCTCGGGCTCATCATCACCTGGGAGGAGGGCGACCGCGGGCTATTCGATCGTGCCGCTGCGCGCGGTCCGCGCCCGCGCGCCGACGTTGGTACGCAGGGTATGCGCTACGAAGCTGCGGGGCCGGCATGACACCCGAGGATCTGGTGGCGCGGGCGGCGATCACGGACGTGATCCACCGCTACGCACGCGGCATGGACCGGATGGACCGCGCGCTCACCTTGTCCTGCTGGCATCCGGGAGGCAGCGACGATCATGCGCCGCTCTATTCGGGCCCGGCGGAGGGCTTCGTCGACTGGCTGTGGCCGGTCCACGCCGCGATGATCTGCACGCGCCACGTCATCAGCAACATCCTGATTGCGCTCGAGGGGGACAGGGCCGGTGCCGAATCTTACTGGACGGTGACGCTGCGCATGCACGACGAGGCAGGCGTGCTGCACGATATCGTCGGCCAGGGTCGCTATGTGGACCAGTTCGAGCGGATCGACGGCGTCTGGGCGATCCGCCACCGCCAGTCGCTTCACGACTGGGATCGCGTCGATCCCGTCCGGCTGACGATGGCCGATCCGAGGGCTCCCGTCTCGGTCGTGCCCAACAATCCCGAGATCGCACCCAAGACGGTGGCGCGTGATCGCAGCGACTATTCCTATTCGGTGATCGGCGCATGACGGAAAGGCCCGAAGCCCTCTTCACCCGGCTCGACCTCGGACGGACGAGGATCGCCAACCGTGTCGCGATGGCGCCGATGACGCGGCAGCGCTCCGCGCTCGACGGCACGCCCACCGAGCTTAACGTCGAATATTACCGCCAGCGCGCCGGCGCTGGGTTGATCGTCACCGAGGGCATCTACCCGTCGGACATGGGCAAGGGTTATCTGTTCACACCGGGCCTGCACACGCCAGAGCACATTGCCGGGTGGCGACAGGCTACCGACGCGGTCCATATGCGGGGCGGCACGATCTTCGCGCAGATCATGCATGTAGGTCGGCTCTCCGATCCGCTGATGCTCGATGGGCGACAACCCGTAGCGCCCTCGCCGGTGCGGCCCGATCCGCTCGCCCGCCACTATACGGTCAATTGCCCGCGCCCCAAGCGGCCCTATCCGCAGCCGCGCGCGCTCAGCCATCCAGAGGTACTGGGCGTTGTTGACGAATATCGCGCCTGCGCGCTCGCCGCGCTCGATGCTGGCTTCGACGGTGTCGAGATCCATGCGGCGAGCGGCTATCTGCCAATGCAGTTCCTCTCGACCAACACCAACTTGCGCACTGACCAGTGGGGCGGCAGTGTCGAGAAGCGTGGCGCCTTCCTGCTCGCCTGCGTCGATGCAATGACGGAGGTGGCAGGTCCGGGCTTCGTCGCGGTCAAGCTCTCGCCCGGCTGGTCATTCCACAACGTATTCGACGACGATCCGGTGGCGACCTACAGCCATATCGTGCGCCAACTGTCGCGGCGTGGCATCGCCTATCTCCAGCTCGGCGACTATGCGGTCGGTTGGGATGTCTACGGCATGTTGCGCCCGCTGTTCGACGGGGCGGTGATGGTGGTAGCGGGCTTCACGCGGGCGAGCGGTGCTGCGATGATCGCGACAGGGCGGGCGGACATGGTCGCTTATGGCCAGGCCTACATCGCCAATCCCGATCTCGCCGAGCGTTATGCGGCGGGCAAGCCGCTCAACCGGCCCGATCTCGCGACATATTACACACAAGGCGAAGAGGGCTACACCGACTATCCGGTGTTCGCCGACGTGCGCGATCGGGCAAGCCTGCAGGATGTGGACGCTGCGCCGACCCCGCTCGATCCCGAAGTGACGGGCTGAGGAGGACTCATGGGCGAGCAATGGGACTATGTCATCGTGGGCGCGGGCTCCTCCGGCTGCGTGCTCGCCGAGCGGCTGTCGGCGGATGGGCGAACTCGGGTGCTGATGCTGGAAGCTGGAGGCACCGATCGCAATCCGCTGATCCACATGCCCAAGGGCATGGCCAAGCTGGTGACGAACCCGAAGCACACCTGGTTCTTCCCGGTGAGCCAGCCTCGTGTCGAAGGCGAGCCGGCGAGCGAAATGTGGGTGCGCGGGCTCGGTCTGGGCGGTTCGTCTTCGATCAACGGCATGATCTACATCCGCGGCCAGCCCGAAGATTACGCAGACTGGGAGGCGCGCGGCGCCACCGGCTGGGGCTGGCAGACGATGAAGCGCGCCTTCCGCGCTATCGAGGACCATGAACTTGGCGACGATGGCGTGCGTGGGACAGGCGGTCCGGTCCATGTCAGCACCAACCGCTTCCGCTATCCCGTCTCGGAGGCGCTGATTGAGGCGGGCGAGCAGATGGGGCTGCCGCGCCATGAGAACGACCTCAACCGCGAGGATCAGGAGGGCGTCGGCTATTACGCCCACAACATCTACCACGGCCGCCGCCAGAGCGCGTCCGTTGCGTTTCTGAAGCCGGCGATGCGGCGCGCCAACCTGAAGGTGGTGACGAACGCCTATGCCGACCGCATCCTGTTCGATCGCGGCCGCGCCATAGCGGTGGAGGCGGTCGTTGCGGGAGGGTCGCAGCGCTTCGAAGTGGCGGGCGAGGTGATCCTCTCGGCCGGCGCGCTGATGTCACCAGCGATCCTTCAGCGCTCGGGCATCGGGCCCGGAGCGGTGCTGCGCCGCGCGGGCGTCGAGGCAATCGTCGACAGCCCGGACGTCGGTGGTCGGATGCGTGATCATCTCGGTTTCGCGATCTCCTACCGGCTCAAGCGGACGCGCGGCGTCAATCACGAGTTCTACGGCGCCGGGCTGATGAAGAATGTCGCGCGCTATTACCTCGCCCGCAGCGGCCCGCTTGCTACCGGGCCGTTTGAGGTGGGTGCCTTCGTCCGCACCACGCCCGACGTCGAGCGGCCGGACGCGCAGCTCTACATGGGAGGTTTCACCTTCGCGCGGAGCGATGACGATAATTTCCCTGTGCCGCTGGCCGACGTTGAGCGCGCGCCCGGCGCTACGTGCTACGGCCAGCTGCTCCGGCTGGCCAGCGAGGGCAGTGTGCGGATCACCTCGGCCGATCCGGCCGCCTTGCCCGAGATCCAGCCCAACTGGATGTCGACACCGGAAGATCGCGCATCCGCACTCGCGATGATCCGCTACATGCGCCGTTACATGGCCCAGCCGGCGATCACCCCCTTCCTCGAGCGCGAGAGTTTCCCCGGTGCGCAGCACCAGAGCGACGAGGACCTGTTCGGCCTGTTCCAGCGGTTATCGACCTGCGGCACGCACGCCGTGGCAAGTTGCCGCATGGGTTCGGACAATGTAGCGGTGGTCGATCCGGAACTGCGCGTCAACGGCGTGTCGGGCGTCCGCATCGTCGATTGCTCGGTGATGCCGGCGCCGGTTTCGGGAAATACCAACGCACCGGCGATGGCGCTCGCGTGGGCGGCGGCGGACCGTATCCGTGCGTCGGCATAAGGAGAGGGGCGATGGGACGTGTCGAAGGCAAGGTTGCGCTGGTCACCGGCGCGGGTTCCACGCCGGGGCTTGGCGAAGCCACCGCGAAGCGGCTCGCCGAAGAGGGGGCGGTCGTCTATCTCACCGACATTGACGAGGCGGGCGTTATGGCGCGCGCCGAAGAAATCCGCGCGACGGGCGGCAGGGCCAAAGGGATGCGACAGGACGTCACCTCCGAGGCCGAATGGGATGCGACGGTGGACGCAATCCTCGCTGACGTGGGGCGGCTCGACATCCTCGTCAACAATGCCGGCATCGCCGTGCTGCGCATGATCGATGCGATGACGCCACAGGACTTCGCGCGACAGATGGAAGTCAACATGACCAGCGTCTATCTCGGCACCCGCCGCGCGGTGGCGGAGATGCGTAAGACTGGGCAGGGCGGCTCGATTGTGAACCTCTCTTCGGTGGCGGGGCTGGTCGGCATTCCCGGTGTCTCGGCTTACGCAGCCAGCAAGGCGGGCGTACGGCTGTTCAGCAAGGCGATCGCGATGGAGACGGCGCGCGAGGGCATCCGCGTCAACAGTGTCCATCCGGGCATGATCTGGACCAACATGCAGAAAGTGGCTCTACAGGATAATCCCGAACAATATGACATCATCACCGCAGCTATACCGATGGGCAAGATGGGCGAAGCGCTCGATATCGCCAATTGTGTCTTGTTCCTCGCATCTGAAGAGGCGCGCTACATCACTGGGGCGGAATTTGTCGTCGATGGAGGCATGACGGCGCAATAATCGCCCTATTAGGGACGCGGGGCTGACATATTGCTCAGGTGACGCCCCCAGGCCTCTTATGCATCATCCCTTATCCTGCGGACGAAGAGCCGCAGGCAACCGGGGAGAATGCGATGAGGGGAATTCGCAATCGTGCCGTGATGCTTGCACTCGGCGGCTGTACGCTGGCGCTCCCCGGAGTGACGTTCGCTCAGGTTGCCACGCCACCGCCCACCGATGCCGCCGGCGCACCGCAGGCCTCGACCGAAGCGACGCCACCGCCGGGGGCTGATACCGGACAGATTCAGGAAATCATCGTCTCCGCCCGTCGACGCAGCGAGTCACTCCAGTCGACACCGGTCGCCATCACGGCGATCCAGCCTTCGCAGCTCGAGGCGAAGGCGACAATGAATATCACCGAGCTGCAAGGCGCGGCACCCAGCGTGCTTATCACCACCCAATCAACGGGTGCTGCCACGGCCAACATCTCGATCCGTGGCATCGCTTTCGCCGACGTCGAGAAGAGTTTCGACCCGGCGGTCGGCGTGGTCGTCGACGGCGTCTATATCGGCACCTCGACGGGCCAGCTGCTCGATTTCTTCGACATTGCGTCCATAGAAATCCTGCGCGGTCCGCAGGGCACGCTGTTCGGCCGCAACACGATCGCTGGCGTCATTAACATCCGCCGCACCCGGCCGACCGGCGAATGGGGGGGCAAGTTCGAGGCGAGCTGGGGCAGCTACAACGAGATCGGCCTGCGCGGCGTGCTCAACGTGCCGGTGGTGAAGGACCTGCTTGCCGCCAAGCTGTTCGAGTTCCACCAGCAGAGCGACGGCTATTACAAGGACGCCTTCAGCGACCAGCATCTGGGCCGCAGCAACCAGGAGAATTTCGGCGCCTCCTTCCTGCTGACTCCCACCTCCAACTTCGATGCGCTCCTGACGCTTGAAGAGCAGCAGCAGACCTTCCAGCCCTTCAACGGCTCGTTGCTGCGACCGACTGATGCTTTCTGCGGCTTCGTTCCACCGGGCGCGTGCGGCGGCAATAACACCACCGACATCTACACCGTCTATCCGGGCGGAACGCCGCACTTCGGCCGCTACCGCGATCGCGCGGCGACGTTGGAGGCCAATCTCACCGCCGGGCCGGTCAAACTGACTTCGATCAGCTCTTATCGCGCCAGCAAGGAAAGCCAGGAGCAGGATTTCGGCACCGCCGGCATCTATGATGCCAATCGCAGGCAGAAATACCATCAGTTCAGCCAGGAACTGCGCGCGGCGGGCAAGATCTTCTCCAACCTGGATTACGTTATCGGCGGCTATTATTTCGACAGCAAATATCGCCTGGTCCAGAATACGAGGGTGTTCGGCGCCTTCGCCGGCCTGCAGGACACGACCGGCAAATCGCGTTCGGAAGCGATTTTCGCGGACTTCGACTGGGAATTCCTGCCGCATTTGCGTTTGTCTGGCGGTGGCCGCTACACCCACGACACCAAGCAGAACATCAACCCGCTGCTCTATTCGGGCGCGGCGAAGAAGAGCTGGAGCAAGTTCACGCCCAAGGTGACGCTGGACTGGCGCCCGACAGACCAGTTGATGCTCTACGCCACTTGGTCGCGTGGTTATCGTTCGGGCGGCTTCAACGGTCGCGGTCAAACCGTATTCTCGGCGACGACGCCTTATGATCCCGAGACAGTCAGCTCCTACGAGATCGGCACCAAGACCGAGTGGTTCGACCGCAAGCTCGTCATCAATCTCGCCGCCTATTATACCGACTACAAGAAGATCCAGCAGAGTTCGACAATCACCCTGGCAGGCGGCGTCGGCAACGAGACGATTGTCGCCAACGCGGCGGGTGCGCATATCAAGGGCGTCGAGGCCGATCTCACCGCGCGGCCGCTCACCAACCTGACGTTGCGTGCCTCGGCGGGGTACACGGACTCTAACTTCCACGGATTCATCGTCGACCAGCCGGTGGGGGCGACCGTGCGCACCTTCGATTTCTCGAAGGTGGACCTGATCTATGCACCCAAGCTCACCGCGTCGTTCAATGCCGAGTACAAAGTGCCGCTGCCTGGCGATAGCGACCTCACCTTCACGGCGGGCTATCGCTACATCACCCGCTATGACCAGCAGATCGCGGCGGACCCGCTGACGCCGATCCCGGCGACCGGCACGGTGATCGTGCTGCGCAACGATCCACGTCTGCGCTCGGATCGCCAGAACCTGGTTGACGCAAGCGTCTCGATCCAGTGGCCGATGAACAGCCGGGGTGCAAAGGCGCGCGTCACGGTGTTTGGACGTAACCTGCTCGACGATCGAGGCACGGCGACGGCGTTCGACGTCGCATCCTTCCCCACCCTGTGGGCGTTCACCGCGGCGCGCGAGCCGCGCATCATTGGCGGTCAGTTCGGCTTCCAGTTCTGACGAACGACGGGCGCGGCGTTGTGCCGCGCCCGTTCCTGCGAGCCGAGGATATAAAGGGTGATCCGCACCGGCAGGGGCGGAGATCGCCCCTGCTTAGCGCCGCCCCTCGAGATAATCGTTCAGCACCTCGTGGAAGAAGCGCACGCGCGTTTCCTGCCCGGACAGATAGGCGTCCCGATAGCCGCGTGAATACATGCCGCGCTGTTGGCCTTCCGCCAGCATCATGTCCTGATAGACGATCTGGCCTTCAAGCTCCGGGACGCCGAAGCCATTGTCGAACGGGCGATGATCGAACTCCGCCTCCTCGAGCGGCTTCATGCCCGCCATGATCGAGTGGACCTCGGTCTGCCCCTCCACTGGATAGGCCATACACCACAGGTCGAAGGTGCATTTGTTAGGGTCGTCGGGGTGCGGCTCGGTGCGGAAGAAGATCAGATTGTCGGGCAGGTAGGAGAGCGTGACGTTGGGAAACAGTACGGTGTGGGGACTGTCGGTCAGCTCCTCATCGTCCATATGCTCGTAGTGGACGTAGCCGCGCTCTTTCCACAACGCGCGCTTGGCAGCCTTGAGATCGAGCCACCCCTGCATCGTCTTGGTTTCGAAATCGGGATAGCGGGCTGGATCGATCCCCCATTCGCGCAGGATTGCGTCGAAAGGATGCGGCATGCCCTCAGGCAGCCTGTCCGAGAGAGACGGTCGCATGGGCTGCACGGTGCGGCCATGTCCATTGGGGTACATCTCGTGGCGGGAGCTATCGACGTCCTGGTCAATCCACGGCGGCACCTGCGGATGCGCGGTGCGGGTGTGATAGCTCTCAGAGAAATTGTCGGTTGAGAATTTCCAGTTCGTGTTGAGGTCGATTTTCAGCCACAAGACGCGGACTGCCGTCTCCATCGGATAATTCTTGTAAATCTCGGGGATGGGCTCGAGGAACTCCATCAGCGAGGGGCCTTCCTCGGCCATCGTGTACCAGATGAAGCCGCCCCAGGTGTCGCAGCGCAACTCGCGCAGCTTGAGCTTGCCGCATGGGTTGCCCTGCGGGAAATCCTCAGGGTCCTGCGCGTGGCGAAGCACGCCGTCCTTGCCCCACAGCCAGCCATGATAGGGGCACTGGAAACCTTCGCCAACGCTCGCCGCGTTCCACACCAGTCGTTGCCCGCGATGACCGCAGGTGTTGTAGAAGGCCTTGATCGAGCCGTCCTCCTGGCGGACGCAAAATACGCTTTCGTGCAGGAAGTCGTGGACGACATAGTCGCCGGGCTCGGGCACCTCGGCGGTGCGGCCGGCGACATGCCAGATCTTGGTCCACATGTGATCCCACTCGCGTTGTGCGAACTCCTTGGACGTGTATCGATCGCCGGTGATGGGATCGCCGCGCAGATTGGCGGGATCGCGGCCGTCGAGGGTGAGCGGATGGCGAACGGGTTCGGTCACGGCTGGAACTCCCGCTGGGCAGGCTGTTAACGAATGGATGCTGCCCCTCGGGTGCCGCCGCCGAAACTCTCCTTTCGGCGAGCGCGGGATGTTCAATCGACGTGGATCGTGCGGTAGACACGACGGGTGAAGAGCCAGCAACCGTCGATCAGGGCGATTTCGTCGTCGTAGCGGCCGCGCACGCGATGTTCGCGACCGTCGGCGGGATCGCGATAGATCTCGGAGGTGAAGACGCGGGCGGTGGCGTGGTCGCCCTGCACCACAATCGCGGCGGGGAAGGCGGAGTAGATCATCGGGATCGAGAAATCTGTCATCGAGGCATAGCGTTGCATCGACATCAGCCAGCCCGCCCTGATCGCGGCGCGGCCGACGAATTCTTCATGGTCGGGGAATTCCGGCAGGCTCCAATACGCGTCCTCGGCCCATGTCGCGGCCCAGGCATCGGCGTCGCGCACCATTACCGCGTCGGCATAGGCATCGATCAGTTCGCGGACGGCGAGGCGATCTGCGAGGGGGCCCGTGAAGGCCACGCTCAGCGTACGACAATCGGTGTGCCGCTCCACGGCGCGACGCGCTCGGCGGACCGGTCGCGGAAGGCGTCAGGCAGTTCCTCGGTCATGTCCCAGGTCGCGCCCAAGCGGCCGAAGCCGACGCAGAAGGCAATCCAGACGCCGAGCTCGACCAGTTCGCCATCGTCAAAATGCTCACGAAGGCGCGTGAAGAAGGCATCGTCAATCGAGAGATGGTTGGTGGCGAAGCGATCCGCATAGTCGAGGGCAACGCGCTCGGTGGGGCTGAGATCGGGCGCTTCGGCAGGGCGTTCGAGCGAGCAGACCAGTGCTTCGTCGACGCCGTCTGCCACGGCGTCAGCATAGCGGATCGCCATGCAGCTACGGCACTGGTTGTGCCAAGCGATGCGGAGCCGGACAAGCTCGACCAGCCGCTCCGGCAGTGTGCGGTCCTGCCGGATGCCGGCGCCGAGCGCGGCCACGCCATTGGCGATGGCGGGGCGGTGCGCCAGCATCCGCAACAAGCCGCGCTCCAGCGGCGTCGCCTCGTCGGCGTGGGTGAAGGTGCGGAGCTCCCGGTTCCATTCTTCCACCGGCACATGGGTGATGCGGCTCATGGGTGACCTCAATATTTGACGTTGCGAGTGAAGCCGCCGTCGACCGTCAGGTTGACGCCGGTAATCCAGGAGGCGCGCGGCGATGCGAGGAAGGCGACGGCGTTGGCCACCTCCTCGGGCGTGCCGAAGCGGCCGGCCGGCTGTCGCGCGAGGTTTTCGGTGTAATAATCGGGAAGCGTCTCCTCGAGATAATCCCACGATCCGCCCTTCATGTAGATCGGCCCCGGCGACACGCTGTTGCATCGTATGCCCTCGCCCATGAATTCGAGCGCGAGCTGGTGGACATAGTTGATGGCTGCCGCCTTGATCGCGCCATAGCTGAAGCCCGAGCCCACGAAGGTGTGGTTCTCGAACGCCGTGATCGTGC
>OUNM010094864.1_pt1 | contig 47067 bp, 31 predicted proteins | sample 1769961 | NCBI WGS metagenome assembly OUNM01 (sample SAMEA3914820, study PRJEB12502) | metagenome | biome: forest; material: soil | place: USA | collected 2012-03-12 | depth 0.3 m
ACGCTTGATTGATCCATGAGTCGGATGGTGATCTGCTGATCCTTGAACGGACGGAGATCAACGACGACCGGCGCCATTGTTTCCGAATCGTGGCCGCTGGCGGAAAAAATAGTTTGGCCCGTGTCCGCGCGCAGAAGATCCACGCGCGTCTCGTGCGAGCTGCCGCCGCCGAGAAGAAACGCCGCGTAAGGATGCGTTACTTTAAATGGCGCCGACGTAAGTGTGCCTTGTGGCTCATCCTGCAGAACCTCGTAACCGCCGATCCAGTAGTCCCCTTGCTGATTAGCCACTTTGCCTTCACCGAATTTGCGGAGCTGATTGATGGGACCTTTTACCGGCTGCCCCTCAAAAGCTCTGCCGGTCGCAGTCCAATCGCGGAGCGTGCCGTCTTCGAAGTCAAAATTCATCGGCTTGCCGTCCTTGCCCAGCGGAAGGACGCCTTTGGGATTGGGCGCATCCGCAGCGTGGAAAAGGGAGAGAGCAGCCAGGAGGATGGCGACGGAAACGGCGAAAGTGCAGAGGCGTTTCATGGTGGCGGGAATTTGGGAATGGACAGTATGCAGACAGAGCAGCCGTGGGGGAAGACCTGGATTGCAGGGGAAAATTGGGCTCGAGAGCGGGAATTCTGAAGGAAATCTCAATTTTCCACTCTCTGCCGTAATACCTTTCGGGTGCCGTTTGCGGCCGTTTGGACAAAAACGTCGTCCAGGCTGAATGCGGAGTTTTTCCGCAGCGGCGGAAGGCGCGCCCAGCGTCGCGTTACTTGTTTTTAACTAAAACGACACGTGCTCAGCCCTTTTGCTCGCTGGCCGGCTCCAGGCCGCGGCTCAATTCCTTCTGGATGCGCGTGGAGATCGTTTCCGGGGAGTCTTCCGGATCGAAAGCCGCGCGGACGTGCATGGCGCGGTCGATAAGGTAGATCGTGGTGGTATGGCGGAGCGTGGTTGTGCCGTCTTTGGATTTGGCGATAATGCGCCGGGCCCCGAAGGCTTGCGAAGTCGCAAGATCGCGATCGAGCAGCGCCTTCCAGGAAGCGGAAAGCTTATGCTCTGTGATATAGCCGGCGAGTTTTTGCGGGTTGTCACGCTCAGTGTCGATACTGATGAAGTAGGGCGAAATGCGGCTCTGCTCGATCGGGCTCAATCGATCCAGCGCAGAGGTGCAGGTCTCCATGGTGCGGGGGCAGGCGCCTTCGCACGTGGTATAGCCAAAAGTAACCAACGAAAATTCGTTGCTCTGAAAAATATCGGAAGTGCACTCTTTACCTTCCGAATCCTGCAAAAGGGACGGTTTGCGGAGCTTGACCGTAGCCACTTCCATGGGCGGAAGGTGCGCGGGAGTTTTTTGCCGCTCGGTAATGCGCACGGAACCACTCCCGGCCACGACGTTAGCCATCATGCCGTTGTCCTCATGCTCGAGCAAATGACAGTGCATGACAAAGTCGCCGGAGATTTGCGAGCCTTCGTCGAGCGGGAGCGTGAGCCATACCTGCGTATCTCCGGGAATGGTGACGCTATCGACTTCTCCGGAATAAAACGGTTCGCCGATGTCCTTGCCGACGCCGCCGGGAGGCGGTTGGTTAGTCGAGTAATACGGGATGCCGAAGTTATTCGCTGGCGGTGTCAGGTTTGTTTCGGGGTGATTCGGGTCGTTGATCGCCGTGAATTTTTCCACCCGAAAATGGATTTGGTGAATGTGAAAGACGTGCCATTCGGGCGTGACGTTTTCGATGATCCAGCGTTGTGCATGGCCCGGAACGAGATGGGCGATCGGTGGCTCATAGTTTTCGTAAGCATCGGAGGCCTGCTTATCGTAGTCGCCGTGTTTATCGGCGAGCCGGTAGAGCGAAAAACGAGCAGGTTCCAGGGGCAGGGTGCCGGCGGAATGGCCTTCAGGCTGGTCGAGAACGAAGGTGGCGTCGATGGGATGCCGTGCGCTGAAATCATCTGCCGCTTTCTCCGCGGTCGCCGTGGAAGTTAACGTTTGATTGATGGCTCCGGCGAGCTGCGGCCAAGGTGTAACGCCGGCGGGCGCGGCAGGGCCGCCGCTGATCAACTTGATGAGATTCCAAGGGTTCGGATTCTGGTTTGTGCCATTGCCGACCTGAAAATAGTAATCTTCCTGTGTGGCGACGGTTTGCGCGACCACCATAACCGTTTCGCCGGAGAGCAGGCTCGCCGGTACCACAACCGTGGCGCGCCCCGCAGGCGGGATCATAAGTGCGTTATCCTGGAGATTCGGGGAAATGTTGGATTTTTCCGGCATGCCGTCGCGCCCGAGAACATAGAAACCGAAACTGGAGCTATACGCACCGGTGAACTTTAAAACGTAGTGAAGATTCGCGCTTTGATTGCTGATTTCCCAAACCTGATCTGCGCCACCGTACTGTATAACATAAGGTGAGCCCGCAGTTTGATTGGAGTAGGTGATCTTGCCATTCACGGTTTGCTCCAGCGGGCCATTGACCGGCTTGAGGCCGGGCGTCCAGAAATCCTTGAGCACCAGCAAGTGGTGCGGTAATTGCGGGAGCGAAGTGGTGGCTTCGTTGAGCGTTTCCCGCGCGGTGGAGGAGGTGAATGAATCTCGGCTGTTGATCAATGGCGCTGAGCGTTGCCTCAGCGCATCGATGTACGCCGGCACCGAGCCTTCGATATAAAATGCGCCGGAAAGGCCGCAGGCCACCTGCATCTCGGCGACGCCGTGCGCGTGAGCATGATACCAGTACGGTCCCGGCAACTGACCGCGAGGAATCGTGATCTCGTAGTTACGTACGTCGCCCGGGGCGGTCCCGAGCACATACGGCAGCCCCACGAAATCGCCCACCAGGCCGCGGCCATTCGGCGCATGCGGCGAAACTGCGAAGCCGTGGAAATGAAGATTCGTGCGCTGCGAGGCGAGGCTATTGGTGAACTGAATCTGGACGGTGTCTCCGGGAAAAGCACGGAGCAGGGGGCCGGCAAAGCTGGTTACTTGATGCGTGGCATCTTTGCAGGAAAAAGCGAGCCGCGGAAAGGTGTATTGGAGAAACGGATCGCCAAGGGCGGGATTCGTGGGAAGCGATGCGCCATTGGCACCCGCGGTGTCGTACACCGCGGCCATTTGCACGGTGAGCTTGCGGTTGTAGCTGCGGAACTCCGTCAGGCCAGGATGGGTCCCCGCGGGGTCAGCATCCTGAAAGATGAGGGGAGCGAAGTCTTCAGTAGCAGCCCGGAGAGGGGAAGCTGCGAGGAGGAAACAAAGGAGAGATGTCCACGAAAAACACGAAAGGACACGAAAGGTGGAGTGAACATTCGTATTTCCGGTTCGCGGGAATTTGGATGCCCTGCCTCCCTCTTGGCGGAGGAACACGCGACTCTGGCTTCGATTGGAAACGTTGGGAGAACAGTACAACATGCGACAAGCTCTTGGAGACGCTCTTTCCGGTTGCAAAATTCAGTGCGGCTCCGGAAAAAGCGAGTTCTCCGATGGGGTGATAATTTTTTCTACGATAGCACGTTGCGCATTTCGCGCCAGTGGACTCTCCTGCTTATGGCGCTCCAAAGGAAACGTCACCACTTTCCGTCGGCCCAATGAAATAGCCTTCCGCAAATCCCTCCTTCTGGTAGATCACGCCTTGAATGGGCGTGGATTTGTGGCTCACAGGATGCACGAAGCTGCCGGAGAAGAGGCCGCTCGTGGAGATCGTGACCTTCGGCTTCAGGTCCGCCGGTGGGGAGACAAAGGTCACCTTGTTCTTCGGACTCACCATGGCGTTGAGGTTTGTCGGATCAGTCGTCAGATTGCCGGCTCCGAGAGAAAACTCGATATCACCGTTCTGGTCGAGTCCCGGCAAAATAGCGACACCCTTCTGCACCGCGAAGTGGGAGCCAAGGCAATCGAGTTCGATGCCATCGGGCCAGCCATTCACGTAAGTTTTGGCTTTGGGATTTGCCGGACGGAACCAAAGGGTGTCGGTGGTATCCACATCGGAAGAAGCGTCGCCACCGTTAAACTCGATAGACGAGAAGAGAGCGCCGCCCGATTTGTAAAGGGGGACGTAGATAGGCAACTCCTTAAAGCGGCTAATCGCGTTCGAATAAGAGAACGCCGTGCCATCGGCGAGCTTGCCCGTCATGGTCGCGGTGCCGCTGGGCGCGAGAGAGAGCCGGCCAAAGCCCGCGCCTTGCGGGTATTGATTGGCATTAAGCGAATGATTCGGCGCCCCGATGGATTCAAAGAGCACTGTGTATTTGCCGAGGATTTCCGCCGGGACCGGATTGGTCTTCGCGTTGAACACGACGCGGGCGCCAAACAAATCGGCGAGCGCGGTTGAGTTCACGGAGACCGAGCCTTCAATGGCTTCGTCATTCGGGAACAACTGGAACGCGACATCCAGAGCGGGCAGCGGCGCTTTGCGCTTGATAGTGAGATCCGTTGTGAGCGCTTTGCCAAAGCGGGCTACGCCCAGGCTGTCGAGCACTCCCTTGAGCGCGTATTTCGTGCCGGCGACCGTGAGTGTTCCCGAGATCGCCCCTTTGGTGGAAACGGTCACGTGGATGAGGCCGAGATTGCTAGTTGCGGGATCCGTGCCGTTTGACGGTTCCACGGATCCGTTGTAGTTGCCGGCAATGCCGCTGAAATCCAGCACGTCCACGTCGGCAGTGTAGGAACCGCCGTTGCCATCGCTCACGGTATAGGTAAAGTGATCGCCGTTCTCGGTCAGCTTCCCATTCGGAACATAGTGGATGATGCCCGTAGGACTAAAAGTAACAGTGCCGTGCTGGCCCTGAGTGACTGCGGTGACGGTCAGAGTCACACCGCGCGAGTAGTCATTAGTCAGCACATTGAAATCGCCTGCTTTGGTGCCGGCGACAAAGGCACGGTCCTCAGGGTTGTTCACAGTAAAAACGGTAGGCTGCGGGGAATTTCCGAGCGGCGGCGCATAAGTCTGGGCGGTGGCCTCATTGGTTCCGTCGAGATCAAAATCGTAGGAAAGAGTGCCTTGCGAGGAGATGGGGTCGCCGATCGAGGGGTCATTACCAACATTGGCGTGAACGGTAATTGTGACCGTGCCCGCGGCGGCTAGAGCGCCATTCCAGGTAACCGTGTTGCCCGCGGCGACGGCCGTTCCAGAGGTGGAACTGACGGTTCCCACGACGATATCGGAAGGGAAGGCCTCGGTAAATTCGTCGCCCGTATTGTTCGTTTGCGCGCCGGCGCCGGTATTGGTGATCACCACCGTATAAGTAATCGGTCCGTTGGGCACAAAGACGCCGCTCACAGTTTGGCTCGCGGAAAGGACCACCGAAGCGACGTGGATGGCATTGGCATCGTTGGCTGCGGCCGTGCCGGGATCGTCAGTCAAAGCGCTGGTTTCGTTCGTACCGTCGTTGTCCGAATCATAGTTAACTGTGCCTTGCGTGTTGATGACCTGGCCGGCAGAGGAGGAACTGATTTTCGCAACGATGGTGATGGTGACGGTGCCGTTGCCCGCGATGGTGCCATTCCACGAAGCTGTGCCACCATTGCCTGCGGTGGGATCCGTTTTCGTAGGTGTGCCAGAGTCGGCATCAACGCTAACGATGGTGAGCGTGTCCGGGAGGACCTCCGTAAATTCATCCCCCGAATTGTCAGGCTGCGCATGTGTGGACGAATTGGTGATGACCACCGTTAAAGTAACATTGGCTCCTGGAAGGTACGGAGCGCTGCTTAAAATCTGCGTGGGGGCAAGCAGCGAACCGTCCCCGGACCCGATGGAAATGATATGGAGCGTGCCCGTCATCGCTCCGTGCGCCTCGCAATCATAATACAGCGTGTCGGGAGCATCCGCAGGCACGACAAAGGTCACTACACCGGTATCAGCTTCGTTGTTCGTGACTCCTTCCGAAAACAGATTTCCCGTCCCGGGCCCTTGCACAGATTTGATGGCGAAGGGATGTCCTGAGGCGTTGACGTTGAAGGTGTAGGTCCGGCCCCGGACCAGAGTGAGATCCGGATTGCTTTGGCTGTTGATGATGTAGGCGTTGGCCCCGTCGTTGGTGACGTTGAAAGTATCCGGATCGACGATGAACAGATTGCCAGTCATCGAGTCGTGGATCTCGCAGTTATAAAAGAGATTGGCCGGCGCGTCTTGTGGGACGACAAAGGTCACCGTGCCAAAGTCGGTCCCGTTGTTGGTCACGCCTTCGTTCCAAAGATCGTCGCTCGTCGGGCCTTGTACCGATTTGATGGCAAACGGATGGCCCGAGGCGTTGATATTGAAGGTGTAGGTCTGGCCGCGAATGAGAGTGAGGTCGGGATTTTGGACGCCATTGAAGACATAGGCGCTATTCAAAAAAGCGGTGATGTTGTAGCTGTTTGGGGAAAGATTCGCCGTTTGGTTGACGAGATTGCCCGTGGGGATGGGAGTCGAGGATTCGCCTGTGCAGGAGCAGCTTGAGGAAGCATTACAGTCGCCCGTGCAACCACAGGTGCAGCCGGTGATGGCGTGTGCCGTGCCGCCCGCGGACAGCGCAAAAAGGATAGAGGCGAGGCCTGCCGCGCCCGGTGAGACTGCTACGAAAAAGGCGGTCGCCAATGAAAACAACGCTTTAAGGAAAGTGCTGGGCGCGAGCAGATTGTGGCTTATGGCAGAACGTGTCTGGCAGAAAGGGATCATAGACTTCAGCGGCAGGGGATTAGGGCGTATGTGGCTTTCAATAGAGCGCCGTGGCGGGGGACACGAAGCAATCGGGCGGAACGTGCACGAGGTGTTTGATAAAATCAACTATCGCATTATGACAGGGGTGTTAGGGATTTCGTTGGAGAGGAGTGGGTTGGGTGGTGAGTTGGGAGGTTCTCCTTGGGGAGGGGAGTGCTCTTAATCTTAATCTTTACGATTACGATTAAGACCGGACCGCCACCCCGGCTGCCTACCTTCCACCTACACCTCTCGCACTGTGAAATTCCCCAGCGGTCCGAGTAAGATGGGCGTAATATCGTTGCTTGCTCCCGCCTTTAGCGGAACGGGGTTGCTGCCAGTTTTGAGCGAACCGACCTGTTGAGCGACGATGCCGAAGTGTTCCGTGCTGTTCGCCAGGCCGAGCGCCTGGCCTTTGATCGTGACCTTGGCGATTTTGGCAATGACGCTGTTGCCGCCCCCGATGAGCGCATCATCAGCCGTGCCGAAGCTCGCGTCCGCCCCTGCAAGGACACCGGCGACAATGTTACTTGAAATCCAGTCGCCGGAGACGCTCACCGCGCCAATTTGCACGTCGGCGTTGACGCCGGTATTGTCGGTGGCGTAGCCGGCAAGGATGTCCGCAAATTCCATGGTGCCGCCGACGGTCACCCCGGCAATGGCGACCGCTGAAGTCTTTGGCCCGGGATGGAGTGTGCCTTTGGCGCTAATGGTGATGCGGGTCGTGTCTCCGCCGACGATACTGCCATTGATCTTCACCGCACCGAGCAGCCCATCGGAAAGGATTCCGTGGGGCGAGAGAAATTCATTCATGATCGAGCCGATGGTTACTTTACCGATGGAAGCTCCGTCTGAAGTAACAATCGATCCCGAATAAGAGCCCAGGCCTCCGATCATGGCGCCTTTGATGGATACACTGCCGATCTTTCCACTCGCCGTGATGGCGCCGCTGTAGGCGAGCTGGCCACCGGCGAGATTGCCGCCGACTGTGATCGATGCGAGCGAGCCGAGCGCCGGCGTCGCACCGCCTGTCACGCGAATGCTAGCCTCATCCACATTGCCCGCGATTTTAATGGGACCGACTTTGCCGAGAAGATCGCTTTCGAGCGAGCCGCCGGGTGATTGATTGGCCAGGCCGCGTACTCCGAGGGAGTGTGCAGTGAGCGAGGCGAGAGCAAACGTGGTCACGCTGCCGCTGCCCGCATCGATCTGGCCGAGATCGCCCGGGATGGTGACCGCGCCGAGATCGACGCCAGCGGCATTGATTGCGCCGACATCGAAAAGTCCATCGCCGCCGGTCTTGGTATGTTTGGCGGTGATCTTGAGCTTCGTTCCTGCAAAGCTCTGATCTCCGTGGAAATCAATGAGCTGCAGGTCCGCGCCGGTGAAGCCGGCGTTGGGCACAAAGCGGACATCCGTCGCAGTGAGCGAGCCCTTGGTGAGCTTTAAAGTAACGGCGTCCCCATCGGTGGAGATAAAGGAAGCACCCAGCAGCTGAACGAGCACGGACGCGCCGTCGATTTTGTCGGTGCCGCCGCCACCGGAGATCACGGAAAAGCCGGAGAAGCCGCTGGCGTCAATGTGATTCGCGTTGCTGTTTCCCGCGAGGTTTACGACCTGAATCTTTGTAAAAGTATCGTTGCCGATTTCGGTGCTCGTAATGCCTGCGTCGGTGACAGTGACATCTCCGGTAATGAGCGGAGCGATATAAGTGTTGATGCCGTCGCCGCCGTCGAAATGCTCCACCTTTCCATCGGCCGGCGCGATGAAAACGTCGTTATTCGGGCCACCGGTGATGGTGATAGAAACGGCATTCATGGTGCCGAGTGATCTCCAGACTCCACCGTCGGTTGATGCTATCGAATCTCCGACTTCCATGGTGAGTGCGCCCTGGGCGGTGAGGGTCGCGCCCGTGTCGATGATCACATTGGTCACTGCGTGGAGATCGATGGTTGAGCCAGAGGTGATCGAGCCGGACGAGTGAATGAGGATGCCGCTGTTTATTCCGCCGAATGGTCCGCCGTTAAATACAGCGCCCCCGGGTGCTTGAATCGAGGAGTTTAAAGTAACACCTGTCCCACCGTTGATCGTGACCGACGCGGTCCCTCCGCCCGCCATGGAAGATGAATTGATCGGTTGATCAATAAACGCCGCGCCAAATTCAGAGCTCAGCAAGACGACGCCGTTATTGCTGGAGATGCCGGTATTGCCGATCAGCAGTGAATCGTTTGCCACTGACGCAACGTGAAAATCGCCAGTCGCCGTGAATTGAATCGCTGAGTTGGGCGCGCTATCAGCAATGGTCAGGTTGGTCACCAGATTACTGAAGCTTTGCAGCGATACCGCGCCCAGGGCGAGCACCTCAAGATCGTGAGTAGAGATTGCGCTAGTGAAACCCGTTTCCGTAATTGAACTAACCGAGATGCGCACAGCCGCGGTACTCGCACTGGAGACAGGAGTGGTGGTGATTGGCTGCTGTATTAAAAGATCCCCGCCTATATTTAAAATGACGTCGATATTTCCATTGTTTGTCTTGATGCCGGTGGCTCCCACAAAAGCGCCGAAAGCCGCAACGGAGCCCACGGTCATGTCGGCATCGGAATGCAAGTGAATAAAGCTGCCCGCGCCATCTGTCTTCAGGGCGACGCCGGCAATGTGATTACCCGACGAGGTGAGATCGATGTTGCCATCGCTGGCCGCGCCCAGGTTTCCGGCATATACTGACGCCCCGTCGTCTTGAGTGATACCCGCCGCCGCCTGCAAACCGAGAGCGGCTGTTCCGACATCGACGCTCTGCGTCAGGTGGAGAGTCTCTGAGGAGGTGGTAATAGCGGCGTCGTGGCCACTCGTGTCGACACCGATTAAAGTAACGGCTAGGTCGGGAAAAGCAACGAAACCTACCGTTAGATTTCCATTGTCTGAGAACAGGACAGATGCCTCGGTGAGGGCGGCGAAGGTCCGCACGTTATTCGAACCGGTCGAGTAGAGAGAGAAGGGGTGATCCTGCCCCCCGGCTTGGTCGAAGAGCGCGAGGCCGTTGGCGAAGATGTTTCCGTTGCCGGTTTCGGAGACGGCATTGGTCCCGGCGGCCAGGGCCGCATTGTTTGTGCCGATCAGCAAAACTACCGTCGTGTTGGCCGCGATGCTGCCCGCGAGGTTTATGGCGCCCTCGCTATCGGTGTCATTAAATCCAGCCCGCAAAGCCACACCTCCGTTTTCGGCGTCGAGAAGAGCGGAGTCGTTGATGTTAACATCGTCTCCGGCCTGCAGATTGATATAGCTTTGATGCGAAAGGATAATCGCGTTGCTATCCACGGTGATGTCGTTAACGCCGCCGACCGCGGAATCTGAAGTCACTAGCGTGATGGAATCAACGGCGGAGACATTCTTTGCCACCTCGAGCGCGACAGTTGTGGAAATGTTAATTGCCCCCGAGCCCGTGTTGGTGACTGCCGTGTCGTTTCCGGTGATTCCGCCGAGGGTGAGGCTTCCGGTATTGGCGAGGAATATTCCGTTCGTGGTGTTTTGTGCCTCGAGATTTTTTACTTGAGTGTGGAGAGGCGCGGCGGAAGCGCCAATGCCGCTTGTGGCGCCGAGGAGCAGGCTTGCCCCGGCGGCATCGGTCACGCCTGCGGAAGAGCTTGTCGTGATGGCGTTGGTTGCGGAAAGCACGATTTGGTGGCCTGGAGCGGAAATGGCAGAGCCGCTCGTGCCTTGGATCGCGAGGCTGCCACTATCGACGAGGAGGGCGATGTCGCCATTCGTGGTGGACGCGTTCGTGACGGTGAGATTTGTGGAAAACCCAACCTCCTCCACATGGATTTCACCGCCTGCCGTCAAATTATTCGCGGCCAGGGTTGAGGCTTGAATATGGAGGGGATGGCTGCTCGTGCCAAACGAGGCCTCCGTGCTGGTGATCGCTGTGGAGAGATTGACAGCTGCGGCCGTGATGTCCGCAGCTGAACCGGTGTGTGTGCCGGTAAGGTCCCCGCTGAAGGTGCGCAAAAAGAGCGTGTTCGTGCCAACGTTCATCGTGCCGATTGCCGCGCCGCCGATCGCCGAAATCCAAGCGCGGGAATTATTCGTGCTGGCGTTGATCGTTGTGGCGGAGACTTCGAAGAACTGCGCGCTTCCCGTGAAGAATCCGATCTGGCCCGTATTGCCATTCGACGGCCCCAGCGTGCTTAAAGTAACGGTCTTTCCGGTGACGTCGGCGAAGTTGTCATTCGGGCTGGCCGATACCAGAATGCCGGTCGCGGCGGCAGTGCCCGCCGAAAGGAAGACGTCACCCGTACCTGCGTTGATGCCGCTCAGGCCGTCCACGGTGCCGATAGTCAGAGTTCCTCCGCCGTTAGTGAAGGAAAAGTCATGATCAGAAACAATGCCGGACAGGACGCTTACCTGGTTCACCGGTTGCATGTTCACTTCATTACTTGTTTCCAAATGGAGATTGGTTACGGCGATGGAACCATTGACCGTTTCCGTGAGCGCTCCGGCGTCGCCCAGGAGCGTCAAAGTGCTGAAACCGGTCGATGTGGTGAGGGGAGCGCTGACATTGATTCCGCCGGAAAAGGCCGGGTTATTGCCGGTGTGCACGTTGCCAATGCGCAGCGTTCCGGCGGTGATGTGATGCAACTCCGTGTCCGTTAGGCCGAGGGTGCCGGCGCTGTTCGTCCCGAGATCGATGGCTCGCGTATCTGTTACTTGTTTAAGGCTGACGACGCTCGTTGTGCTAATGGAACTGGTGTCGTTGAGAGCGATATTGTCGGCGAAGATCGTCACTGGTCCACCCAGGTTGGCGACGTCGCCGTTGCCGTTGCCGGCGTTTGCGGTGAACGTTCCAGCGGCCCCTGTGGTCAGAGTAATCGCGCCTCCCTTTGCTAAGAATTGGGAGCCTGTCGAACTGTTGGATTGTTGCAGGGAGATGTTGCCTCCCGCCGTGGCATTGATGCCCGCCATGGCATTGGTTGAAAAAGCGCTGGCATCGGCAAACGAGAAGGAATCCAGTGTTATATTGCGCCCGGCTTGGAGGGTGAGATTGCCGCCGGCCAGCACGTTGCCGAAAAGGCCGGCGGCCGCGGAGTTGCCGATCAAAAGATCACGGCCGGCATTCACGGAAACGTCACTATTTACGGAAACGACCGAGCCCTTCAGCGCATTCGATCCGCTGCTCAAGTTATTCAACGATTCGCCGGTGAGAATATCCGCCGTCGCGCCAGTCGTCGTAACCGAGACCGGCCCCGGCGCGGAGATGATCTCATTGGCCACGGAATTTCGCGTGATGTTAATGCTGCCGACATTGGTCAAGGTGATCGCATCGGAGGCTCCGCCGGAGTCGGCAATACCCTGAAATGGATCGCTGGCAAACCCCACGTTGAGATCGCCGGTATTGGCGATGAAGATGCCCCCGCTCGTGGTGTTTTTTGCGACGAGATTGCTGGCAGCGGTGCCGAAAGGCGATGCGCTGGAGCCGATTCCAGTGGTGCCGCCAAGCGCGAGATTTGTGGCTTTAACGATCCCCGTCCCACTGATCTTGCCCGCGACTGCGACCAAGAAGCCGCTGGCCAGAGGGTTGGCAGAAGCGTCGAGGTTGCCCACTGTGAGATTGTTGGCCGCGGTCAGGGTGATGGATTCGTTTGTTCCTCCAAAGCTGTGGTCTTTAAAGGCGATATTTCCCACCAGGTTTGCTCCCGCTCCGCTCTGGATGAGGAAAGTCTTGTTTGCCGGCATGGAAGCAAAAGTAAATGCCGTGGAATCGATGATGTTGCCATCTTCAGAGCCGGAACTTCCGCTGGTGATGACGACGTTGTTGCCGGCGAGGAAGGCGTTTTCAACATCCTGCCAATTCAGGTTTGCGCCATGACCACTGGCCGTGAAAGTCGTGGTGCCGCTGGCCGTGGCGGTATTCACGTTCGCGGACGCGCTGCCGGAAAGGGTCAACGTAAAGGCCGGAGCGATGCGCGCTTCCAATGGCTCCAGAATTGAGGGGGCGGCGGTTCTTCCTTTTGGAACGCGTTTCGGCTGCCGTTGAGCGAAAAGGAAATGGCGGAGAGTACGCGCGAAGTGCATGGAATGTCTGGGAACCCCGCGACATTACACGCTTGTAACTGGATTTTGCGACATTAAAAAGCGAACCGCCAGGTGTTCGCGGGAACGGGCCTCCAGGACTTCTTTAACGCGCGCCCTTTTTTCCAAGTAACGTCTCTCTGGCCTTAGCGAGATCCTGCTTTTTTGCTGCGCTCACTTTAGGGTATTGCAAATCGAGGGAAGCGAGCGCATCAACCACCGCGGCGGCGACCACGGCGCGCGTGTACCATTTGTTATCTGCCGGCACGACGTACCAGGGAGAATCCGGAGTAGCCGTTTCCTGGATCATTTCTTCGTAAGCCTTCATATAGTCTTTCCAATGGGCGCGTTCCGCGATGTCGGAGGCGGAGAATTTCCAATTCTTATCTGGGTTATCCAGCCGCTCGAGAAAGCGCTTTTCCTGTTCCTCTTTGGAGACGTGAAGAAAGAATTTGCGGACGATGGTGCCGTTGCGATGAAGATAACGTTCCAGGCCCCGAATGTCCTGAAAGCGCTTTTTCCAAATGTCTTTAGTGACAAGTTCGGAAGGAAGTTTTTCCGCGGCGAGAATCTCCGGATGCACTCGGACGACGAGCGTTTCTTCGTAGTAGCTGCGATTGAAAATGCCGATGCGCCCGCGCTCGGGCAGGCAATGCACACAGCGCCAGAGATAGTCGTGATCGAGGTCCTCGCTGGAGGGAGCCTTGAATGAAGTAACCTGGCACCCTTGCGGATTGACGCCGGACATTACGTGTTTGATTGTGCCATCCTTGCCCGCGGCATCCATTGCTTGGAAGACGAGCAGGAGAGACCAGCGATCCTGCGCGTAAAGGATATCCTGCAACTCGGCGAGCGCCTCAATTCCCGTGCGTAGCGCTTCCGCGGCTTCCGCTTTGTCGCTCGACTTTAGTTTGCCTGTATCACTCGGATCGACATCCTTGAGATTGAAGTTCTTTCCATGGCTCACACGATAAGGTTTGGAAAGGCGGTGGGCAGCCCGGATGATCTTTTTGAGTTTCATAAAATGTGCGCCGGAGCGATACTAGGGGTTCTTTCAGGCTGCGCTTGTAAATCCCATTTCGGTTAGCGAGCTTTACAGAGGATCGATTACACCTCTACGGACACGACAAGGCCCCGCCTATTTGGGCTCCTGTGCCTCTCCGGGCTCAAATTCGAAATAAGCGAAGTTATTTCCTTTGTTATAGTTCAGCGTAAGGAGCTGCCGGCCAGCTTCGGGAAAAGTAATGAAACCTACTTCCGCCTTGTTCCACTTGTGCATGCTGCCCGTGGCGGTGGGAAATTTGCATTCACACGCGAGCTCGTGATTGATGCTGAAGGAGAAGGGATTGGCGTCGTTGCCATACAGGGCGACGATTTTGTAGCGTCCAGGTTTTTTAACATCGACGGTGTAATTGCACCACTCGCCATCGGAGGCGCTGCCGATATAGAGCTGATTCTCGGGGGGATCCACCATATTGGGATGACCGAAATCGGCGAAGTCCTTCGTGTAGGAAATATCAACACCTTCATCTTTGCGAAAATTCCAATAGTAAGGATTGGATTTGGGCCGCTGATGATTCTTTTGCTGGTTGAGTACACCGCTCAGCACATTGATCGGATCCGTGTCGTGATAAGCGACACCCTCGCCCCCCAGATCGAAGAAGGCACACTCGATGCGGCCCGGAATGGCTTGGCAGGCGGTCGCTGCCGTTTGAGCGGTGTTACTTGATTTTTCGGCTTTCGGGCCGCTGACTTTGCTTTTTTCAAGAGTGATGGAATCCAGAAAGATTTCGTATTCGCTCTTGTCCCAAAGATAAGTCATGAAGGTGAGCCCGCGCACTTCCGTGCGGTCGAGCTTTAGCGAGACCAGGTTCCAGCGAAAATCGCGGAGCGGAATGGTGATCGTATGCCAGGCGCCGTCGGCGAAATCCGCGTCGTAGGCGCGCAGGGAAACCGGTGCCGGATTGTGATAGCCGAATCCGGCGTAGAGCTCCGCCATTTTCTTGGGGCCGTCGATTTTGATGGCGAAGGAGACGGCGTCGTATTGGTCGAGATTTATGGGCGAGCTCCAGTTCCAGGCAAAAATGGAATAATGCCCGCTGCCGCTGTTGCGATAGTGAATGAGGCGTCTTCCATCCGCATCGGGCTCCTCCAGTGCGATGGACGCGGCGGTCTCCGCCGTTCCCACCTGGCCCTGACCGTTTTGCGTGGACGTTTTGCCATCCCAGATTGAAAAGGCCGGAGAAAAAGAATCGCGAGATTGCGGCTTGGCTGTGGCTTGCTCGTCCATTTTTTGCCGGTAAGCGGCATCGTCGAAAGGCGTGCCGAGGTAGTCTACCGGCACGGCAGCGTATGATGCCGCGGTCATGGCGATAAAGTAACAGACGCTGAGGATTCTGAGTGTGAACATGAAGGGATTTTCGTAGAGTAGTGGGGTAGGTTTTGTTTGACGAGGGCAAACGCGATGCGCGCGCCGTCGGTTGCAGCCCATCGCTGCGAGCAATTGGTCAAATAGAGATTGCTGTCCGGGCCTCGCGTTTGAATCCCTGCTTCGCCATTCGCGAGTTCCTTTCCTATTTCCCATCTAACCCGTGGCGCTTGGCTTTTTGCCCAATCTCGGCTTTCATCCGCGACACCTCTTCATGGCTGCAATCAAAACAATGGCGCTGCTCGCGCTCTGGCTCGCTTTTGCCAGCTCCGCTCTGGCTGCGACTCCGGACGCCGTCGAACCCATCCATCCGCTGCCGGCAAAAGTCGCGGTTGATCCTGCCGCGGCCCGCCTCGGCGCACAGCTTTTTGCCGATAAACGGCTCTCCGCCGATGGCAGTGTTTCCTGCCTGAGCTGTCATCCTTTCAATCACGGAGGTGCCGATCCGCGGCCGCACTCGATTGGCACCGGCGGCAAGCCCGGCGGCGTGAATGCGCCCAGCATTTTCAATCTCGAATTTCAATCGATGTACAACTGGACCGGCGCGGCAGCCGATCTCGGTTCGCATCTTGATTTGCCGATGAAAAACCCCGCCGTCATGGGGAACGATCTCCCCGCGGTCGCCCAGCGGTTGCAGCCCGATGCAAAATATCAGGCAGCCTTCCGGGCCGTGTTTCCCGATGGGCTCACCGTGGAAAATCTGCGCCGGGCGCTGGTGGAATATGAGCGTTCGCTGGTGACGCCGCATTGCCGTTTCGATAAATGGTTACTTGGCAAGGAGAGCGCCATCACGAACGAAGAACTGGAGGGCTACCGTCTATTCAAATCGCTCGGCTGCACGAGTTGTCACCAGGGAGTCAATGTGGGAGGCAATCTCTTTCAGAAATTTGGCGTGATGGGCGATTATTTCACTGATCGCGGCGATATCGCCAAGGCGGATTACGGGCGATATAACATTACCGGTGAAGAGCGCGACAGGTTCGTCTTTCGCGTGCCTAGTTTGCGCAATGTGGCCCTCACGGCGCCATATTTTCACGATGGTTCGGCGAAGACGCTTTCCAATGCGGTGCGTGTCATGGCGCAATATCAGCTCGGACGCACGGTGAGCGATGAAGATGTGTCCAAGATCGTTGCATTTCTCGGGACATTAACGGGCGAGATTCCGATGCAACCCACCGAACAGGCCGATCTGGCACGGCGTTGAATTTTCAAACGAGCGATGAAGAAATCCAGCGTGGCATGGTTGTTTCCTATCGCCTTTCTGCTTGGCGCCTGCGTTTGGCTGCTGCGCACGGGTTCGTTTGATGCACGGGCGCATCAGTCTTATGAAGAGCATCTCAAAGAGGCGCGCGAGGTGGAGGAACGCCTCGATGGCGCGGTGCTGCAGACGCGCATCGGCTTGCTCACCGATTACGATCCGCTCGTCGCGGCGACTCGCGAGCGCAATCGCCTGCTGCAAAGCCTCGCGCAATGGCCATCATATGTTTCTGTTGGACAAGCGCGCCTGGAAACGCTCCGCGATGCTATCGAGGCAAATGCGAGGGAGAAGACCAAAATCATCGAAGGCTACAAAAGCGATCATGCGGTGTTGCGTAATTCACTCGCCTATTTTCCCAAGCTCATCGAGGAAGTGCGTCCCCGGCTGGAGTCTTTGCCGGATGGCCGGGAGATAGTCGTGCTCCTGGAGCGGCTGCTGCAAGATGCGCTGGTCTTTGACCTTTCCACCACACGAGAGGAAGGGGAACGATTGCACGCCGATGTAGAAAAACTCCAGTCGTCGCTGAGCGCAGGCAAAGTCATCGATCTGCGTCCGGACCTGGAGCTGGTGCTGGCGCACGCACAAGTAATCCTTGATCGAAAGCCCAAGGTGGATGCCACCTTGCGCAGGCTGGCGGCGCTGCCTACTTCGTCGATCTATGCGTCGCTGCAAAGCGGCTATGATGAGGTGGCCCGGCGGGCCATTCACCGCGCGGAGGTGTATCGCTTGCTGGCATACGCGAGCAGTCTGGCGCTGCTCACGCTGGTGGCGGCGCTGGTCATTCGCAAGTTGATCGATGACGCCCGCGCGCTGCGGGCGGCGAAGGGCCGGGTGGACGCTGCCCTGGAGGCCACCAGCGCAGCGGAGTCGAAGTATCGGAGCATTTTTGAAAATGCGGGCGAGGGGATTTTTCAGACGTCGTCGGATGGCCGTTACTTGAGTGCAAATCCCGCCTTGGCGCGCATCTATGGCTACACATCTGCTGATGAACTGGAGGACGCCGTCACCAGCATTGGCCGGCAGCTTTATGTTGATCCCGAGCGGCGTCGGCTTTTTGCCGAGATGCTGGAGCGCCAGGAGCAGATCTTCGATTTTGAGTCGGCGATTCGTCGCAAGGATGGGTCCATTGCCTGGATTTCCGAGACAGCTCGTGCGGTCCGAAACGCCGCCGGCAAGTTACTTTACTACGAAGGACTGGTCACGGATATCAATGAGCGGAGGCAGAATGAGACGGAACGCGTCCAGCGGCACGAGCGGGAGGTGCGCCATCAGCGGGAATTGCTGGGGCTGGCTCAGATGGACAAGAGCGAACTGGCTGTAGCCCTGCGGGAGGTGATTGCCGCGACTGCCCGCACGCTGAACGTGAAGCGGGTGAGCGCGTGGCGTTTGCTTCCGTATGGAAGCCGTGGCGCGGTGCTCGAGCTCATCGATAAGGTCGGTCCAGAGGCCGTGGAACCGACGCCGGCGATGGATCATTTGCAACTGGATGGGGAGTCCGGTTACTTGAAAGCGCTGGCCGCCGAGCCGTATCTGGCCATCGCCGATGCCGCCGGTGATCCGCGGAGCTGCGAGCTTGCGGAATGTTATTTAAGGCCTCTGAAAATCGTCTCGACGCTGGACGTGCCCATTCAATCGGAAGGGGAATTGCTGGCCGTGCTGCGACTTGAGGAATTGAGCGGATTGCCGGCGTCGGAGCAGAGGGCCGCTGGGGAACATGCGGGCGGGTTGCGTACGTGGCAGCCCGACGAGATCGATTTCGCCGTTGCTGCGGCCAATCAGATTGCACTCTGCTTCGAGACGGCGGAGCGCATTCGGGCCGAGCGTGAGGCGGAGCATCAGCGCCAGCGGGCCGAGAAGCTTTTGCTCAATATCTTGCCGGGCAGCATTGCGGAGCGGCTGAAGATAGGTGGTGGCCTCATCGCCGATCATTTCCCGGAGGCCACGGTGCTTTTCGCCGATATTGTTAACTTCACGCAATTCTCCGCCGAACGGCCGCCGAGCGAGCTCGTGAGTTTTCTCAATCGCGTCTTTTCCGCGTTTGACCAGTTGGCCAGCCAGTACGGCCTGGAGAAAATCAAGACGATTGGCGATGCCTACATGGTGGTGGGTGGTGTGCCGACGCCACGGGAAGATCACACCGAAGCCGTGGTGCGCCTGGGCATTGCCATGCTGCATCGCTGCGCCGAGCTAAGCCGTGACGAAGAGGTTCCTTTTACCATGCGCATCGGCGTGAATTGCGGCCCGGTGGTCGCGGGAGTCATCGGTATTCAGAAATTCATTTACGATCTCTGGGGTGATACCGTGAACCTGGCGAGCCGGATGGAATCCCAGGGCGTGACCGGTCAGATTCAAGTAACGGAAGAAGTTTACCTTAAGCTCCGGGACCGCTACGCTTTTATTTCACGGGGTGAGATTGAGATCAAGGGCCGGGGGATGCAGAAGGCGTACATTGTGAAGGGAGCGCTGGTGGCGGGAAATCCGAAACCAGAATGAGGAGAGGAGCCGAAGCGGAGTGGCGGAAGCGCGGGTAACTCGGGTCCGAGCGGCTCGTCAGCCGGTTGAGGAAGCGGTGGCCCTGGGTTGGGCCACGAAAAAGGCACGTCTTCACAATTGCAGAATGCTGCTTTCCGAAGCGTCAGGGTGCAACGGAACCGTTGGCCTAACCGCCTCCCCGACCCGACGGACCAGCTGTCCGCGTTCCGACCCGGGCCAGCCGCGCCCGTTCAGACTTCCTTCGTCATTCTGATTTCGGGCTTCCACTCACTCCCAGCAGCTCGGTTACTTGCTCCGCGATATTTCCTGTCCGCATTAAGCTCTCGCCGACCAAAATCGCATTGCATCCACAGTTGAAAGCCCGCTGGGTGTCGGCACCGGTTTTCAGTCCGCTCTCGCAGACGAGCACGACGTCATCCGGTACTTCCTCGCTGAGCTCTTCCGTGGTTCGCAGATCGACTTCAAAGGTAGCGAGATTGCGATTGTTAACACCCAGCAGTTTAACTCCGAGATCCAGCGCCCGCTCCAACTCTTCGCGCGTGTGCACTTCCACGAGTACGTCGAGTTGGCACAACTCCGCTTCTTTATAAAGTGCTTCCAGACGCGATTGCTCGAGCGCCGCGACGATCAGCAAAATCGCATCCGCGCCGGCGACGGAGGCTTCATAGATTTGTGCCTCGTGCAAAATGAAATCCTTGCGCAGCAGCGGCAGCGAGACAGCGTCGCGGATGAGTTTTAAATAGGAAAGATTTCCCTGAAAAAACTGTGCATCAGTGAGAACGGAAATCGCGTGTGCACCCGCTTGTTGGTATTGCCGGGCGATATCCACAGGATCGAAATTCTCCGCGATGACTCCCGCCGACGGACTGGCCTTTTTCACCTCCGCGATCAAGCCGAGCGCCTCGGGCCCGCGATTCACCGCGAGGGTGAAAGGCCGGAAATCATTGCGCTGCAAAGCCGCCGCGCGCAGATGCTCAGCCCGCGGCAGGATGCGCGCGATTTCGCTCTGTTTGACGTCGAGGATTTGTTGAAGGCGATTGGAAGCCATGGAGAGGAGGAAGGTGCGGGTAGTGGAAGCGTTTGCCAAGTGGGAATGAGCGTGAACGCCCGCTTCTCCTTTCTGAAATCATACGCCAATTGCGTTCCATCCAGGAGTTTGACCCGCGAATCACCTTGTACTAACTTCCGAACGTGAAGGGTGTTCTTCATTTCCTCCCCGCATGCCTCCTAACGGCTTTCCTGATTTTCGACGGTAACTGTTTTGCTGCGGATCCAGCCGCTCCGCCGGTAAAAAAGCTAACTGCTTGGTACGATATTCCGGTGCCTGACCCGATTGCCTGGAAAGAGGTTGAGACTTTTCCCGGCACGAAGGAAGAGCCCCGCGTTCATATCGCGGTCATCAGTGGTGGAAAATGGCGATCTGAGATTCGGACCGCGAACCATAGCAATGCGGTAGTGTACGTTTTTGACGGCGCGAAACAGTCATCGAATCTTCCCTTTTACGACATTGCGATTGCCCAGAGGATCAAAGGCGCCCCCAACGTAGATGACCCGAGGAACGGCCTGCGCGGACACCTTCAGACATCTATGAACAACCGGCCAGAGGGAACTGAGCGTGTTAACGGTAAAATCTGTTCTCGCTATATAGTTCCGCACAACGGCTTTACGTCTCGTTTGTGGTTGGATTCGGGCACTCATTTTCCCCTGGTGACCGAGTGGGAATCGACCGCGCCTCCCGCCCATTTTTATAGATCTGTATATACTCTGCTCGATCCCGCGGGGCTTGTTCGCCGAGACCCGAATGTTTTTAATGCAAATGGGCCAAAGCCCGTATTTCTCGATCTCCTCGTTCCTTGATTAATGACCTTGCCTTGGAGGCTTTGCGGCTTCCGGGGACTGGAGGTTGGATCGAGTTCCGACTTACTTCCCCGCCGTCCGCGCCCCTGAAACCACGAATTCCACCGCTTCCGACCACCGGCTCCAGCGCCCTTCCGTGTCTTTCATGCGCACCCGTGCACGGTAGGTCGCGCCGACGTGGACGGCGCTTGCGGGAATCTGAACTCGATTGTGAAATTCAGCTAGTTCCGGTGAGGTCCACACTTCTTCGATTTCGTATTTCCACGGCTGGCCCGCGACGTAACCAGGAATCGCCGGTGCGGCGATTTGGCCAATGCGCCATTGCAAAGCGGCAAAGGAATCCGCTCCTTTGGGGCTGGTGTAAGCGGAGCATTGGAAGAGTAGATCGTTGATCGGAAAGCCCGCAGATCCGTTGCTCATGATCATCGGGCGCAGCGGTGCGTCCGCATCTTTTCCTTCATCGCGCAAGTAACCAAAGCCATAGCCGCGCGGATCGCCATCATCGTGCTGCCATTTGCTGCCGGGTCGTGTATCGCTGCAATAGTCGGTGATGAACTTGGCAAAACCGAAGAAATCCGGCGTGGCTAGCGTGCGCGTCCAGTTGTTATCGGGTCCGCCTGGCATGGGGTTTTTGTAAAAGACACCTTTATCGGAAGTGCGTGGATGAAAATTCCACAGGCATTCATCCAACTCCGGCCACGCTAGCTTGAACCCCGCGGGATGGACGACCGCCGCGTATTCATCCACCACTTGTCCTATCTGTCCGCCGCGAGGCGATGGATCGGAGCAAAGTAGATCAAGTAACTCCCGGCAGCGATTTTTATATTCGCGCCGGAGCGCGGGAATTTCCAGGCAGCGATCCTGATCGATACGCCCGCTTTGATGGCCCTTGGGGATGAACATCATGTCCAGGTCCCAAGGGATTACTGTCCAGTGATCATCGGGCCGATGGTAGAAATAGTGATTAGCGTCCTCGCGCAGATCAACGTTGCCGACGAGGCGATTCACGGCGTGAAACGCATAAAATGCCGGGAGATCGAGATGATCGCGCCACCATTGCTCGGATTGATCTTTTTGCGACGCGTCGCGGAATTGGTTCCAATCCGAAACGTCGCTCGCTTGCGTGGGTGATTGATGCTTGCGGTCGCCTTGGTTGCCCGCGATGCGATAGACATTGCCTTCCGGCAGGTGCCGCGTGGTGAGAAAGCCGCCGTCCGGATCTTCCACTTCGAGATAAAGTCCCCACAAGTCACCTTCAAACTGGTTATTCTCAGCAGCCTCCTTGGCGCGGTCGATGATGCGATACTGCACAGGCCGCGTGCGCGGGCTGGGATCGCCCGCCAATTCATAGATCCGAAACGAAACGGCTTCATCGAGCCCGGCCATCCCGCGATTGGATTGCACCCAAGGGCTGGCGCAGGCATTCATCGGCATGCTGTCCCAATCGTGGGCGAACTTGTGTCCCCACATATCGCGTGCGTCATAGTCATGTCCGCGGTCAAATTTAAATCCCCATTTGTTCTTGCCGGCGACATAGGTGGAAGCCTGCCCGCGATTGTGAAAGATGATGTTATCATACACATGGCCGTCGGCGATAATGGTGCCCGCATATTTAGCTTTGTTCGCGCCGCCGTCCCATTGGCTATGCTTTATGTCTTCCTCATTGGCGATGAGCGTGAGCGCCGGGAGCGTCTGCATGAGGCTGGCGGGAAAGGTGAGCGGTGGCGTTTTTCCCGGCTCAACGGAGCCCGTCCACGCCGGTGCGCCGTTATAAACAAAGACGGCAAAATTGGAGGAACCATCGTCATCGTAAGGCACGCGCACCTTGGCTCCCGCGGAATCTTCCGCATTGATCCGATAGCGAATCAGCCGGCGATGCACGCTCAGCGAGGCAGGCAGCGCCGCGGTAAATAGAGCATCACCCGCGCGGGCATCGCCGTCCCGTCCTTCGTCATTCATGAGGACAGATTTCCAGCCGTTAGCGTATTCCGGGTCGGTGCGGCGAATGTAGGAGCCGGGCTCGACGATCTGGTATTCCAGCGTGACTGCACGCAGCCCGCTCGCGGCGCGGACACGCGCACCGACAGTGAGCGCCTGCCCTTCATGCGGTTGCAGCGGCATATGCGCGACCTGATCGATGAGGGGCGGCGCATGTTCGGCAAAGTCGGAGTTGGCTGCGCCGGGAGTGGGCTTCAGTTTGGTTTTGTCTACCTTTGTTTCCGGAGCGGCGGGATCGCGCGTTGCGGGAAATCCAGAACTACGCCAGGAGGCGGGGTTGTCGCGCGGCATCTGCGGATTGATCAATTCGAGCGAAGACCCCATGCCACCCGCAGCCGTCGGCCACGGCCAGCCCGCGCCGTAGGTTACTTGATCCACGATTGCGTCATGTCCATCATGAAGCTCGATCTTCGCACCGCGCCGATGAAGTTCGCCCTTGTACGGACCCACCGCCTTGCCTTGAAATTCCTCGGCGAAAACGTCCGGGTTTTGGGCCACGACGAGATAGGCTTTTGCTTCAATCGATGTGCCGTCGGGAAAGGCGAATTCCACTTCTCCTGCCAGACGCCAATGCGAAAGATCCACCGCGGCTTCGGTGGGATTGAATAGCTCGATGAACCGGGACGCTTTGGCTTTCTCCGGCGGATCGTAATAAATCTCGTTGAGGACCACACTTCCTGCTTGCGCTTCGGACTGGCTGGTAAAAAGAAAATGCGCCGCACACAGAAGAAAGATTGCGGTTCTGAAAGGAAACGATGCGGAGCGAAGCATAGCGAAAAGTATCCTGGATAAGTCTTTCAGTACTTCAAAACTTTGCTCAGGAAATCCGCAGTTTTCGGATGCGTAGGCGCGTCGAAGAGCTGTGCGGCGGGACCTGATTCGAGGATCGCCCCATCCGCCAGGAATACAGCGTGGTCCGCCACGCGGCGTGCAAAGGCCATTTGATGGGTGACGACGACGAGGTCGCGTCCTTCGTTGCGGAGTTCCTCGATGGCCTCAAGCACTTCCGCGGTCATTTCCGGATCGAGAGCGGAAGTGGGCTCGTCGAAAAGCAGAAGGCGCGGCTTGATGGAGAGAGCTCGGGCGATGGCCACGCGCTGGCGCTGGCCTCCCGAAAGCTGCCCGGGAGTTTTGTGGGCGTGATCTTCCAGGCTAAAGCGGGCAAGTTGTGCGCGGGCTGTTTCCTCGGCTTTCGCCGGCGTTACTTGATGCACCTTTTCCAGCGGAAGGGTGATGTTGGCCAGCGCGGTGAGATGCGGGAAAAGGTTGAAGGCTTGAAACACCGTGCCGATCGAGCTGCGGTAGCGCTGGAGTTCCGCATCCTTTTGCGAAAGGCGTTCTCCGTTCACTTCCACGGAGCCGCCATCCGGCGTTTCCAGTCCGCCGATGATGCGCAGCAGCGTCGATTTGCCGCTGCCGGAGGGGCCGATCAAAACGAGGCTATGGGCATCCGGCAAGTCCAGCGAGATGCTGTGAAGGGCAGGGCGTCCGCCGAAACTTTTACTCACGGAGTCGAGCTTAAGTTTCATAGTGGCTGCGCCGCTCGATGGATTGTGTCCAAAGCGAAATGGGCAGGGTGAGGACGAGATAACCAAGCGCCAGCGGAATATAACTTTCGAAAGAACCGTAGACAATGGCGTTTACCTCCTTGGCGTTGAGGGTGAGTTCGCTCACGCCGATCAGTGAAAGCAGTGCGGAATCTTTGATTAACGAAGCGAACTCCCCGGCCAGGGGCGGCAGCATTTGCCTCAAGGCCTGCGGGAAAATGACATAGCGATAGATTTGCGCCCGGCTGAAACCGACGGCCCGCGCCGATTCGAGCTGCGATTTCCCCACGGATTCAATGCCCGACCGAATGATCTCGCTGATGTAAGCGCCGTGAAAAAAGGCCAGGATGAGAATTCCGACCAGGTAACGATTCTGCAGCCCCACCGCCTGCGCGACCACATAAAAGAAAATGAGGACCTGAACAAGTAACGGGGTGCCGCGGATCAGCTCCACGTAGATCCGGGCAAGAATGGGCAGGATGAGGAGCCTCGCCCGCCGCGCCAGGGCGAAGAGCAGGCCAATGATCGCGCTCGCCGCCAGCGAGGCCAGCGAAATGAGCAGCGTGGCCAGCCAGCCTTGGATGAACTTGGCGCGGTACTTGAAAACCAGCGGCCAATTCCATTGATAGGTTAGCTGGTGAAAACAGAGGGTGAAGACCGCGGCCAGGATGAAAAAAGCCAGAAAGCAGTTGGCGAACCGGATGGCCGGACGCGGACGTGCGGAGTCTTCCTCATCAAGAAACCAGGCGCGCAGGCTCATGCGGCTTTGCTTGAGATAGGAAAGGAGAGCGCATGGGCCATGCGCGAACTGTGCGAGGCGCCCTCCGGCCTGCCAAGCGATTTTCCACGGCGCGCCTCTATTGAGCAGGAGTTGCGGCGGGTGGCGGCGCGGTCGTCGTGCTATTCGCCTGAATCCGTTCCAGAGCCTTCTTCGCCGCACCGCGCACCACTTCTGAGTCGCCTTGCGCCTTTTGCTCCAGTACGGGCACCGCTTCTTTGGCGTCAGGACCGAGATCACCCAGCGACTCGCAGGCAAAGGCGCGGACATTGGCGTCCTTGTGGTTGAGCGCGGTGAGGAGCGGATTCACGTCGCGCACGTGGATGGCGCGCAGCGTTTCCAGCGCGATGGCCCGATCCATGTCGCGATCAAGCATGGCAATGAGCGCCGGGATGGCGGGTTGCGCTTTGTCGCCGTATGTCTTCAGGCTTTGAGCCGCGACGCGCCGCATGCGCCCGCCCGTCTGTTCCTGGAGAGCGTTCAAGAGCACGGGTAGAAGTTTGTCCTTATCAGTTTCGGCTTTGGCGAGCCCCTGGAGGGAGACGTACCGCAGTTGGAAATCGTCACTCTTCAATCCATCGTAAAGTGCCGGGAGCACTTGGTCTGCGGGCTGGCCGATGGCACCCATTGCCTGGAGCGAAACGATCTGCAATTCCCGATCTTTCCCGCGCGCCATTTCGAGCAGGCGCGGGATGGCGGGTTCGGAGGGCGCTCCGATTTTGCCAAGAGCCTCCGCAGCAGTGCTTTGCAGAGCGGCATTGCTCAGCTTGTCGATGAGCACAGGCACTGCGGAAATGGCGGCCGGTCCCAGATCACCCAGCGCGCGGACGGCGGCCGTCTGCGTCGCCGTATCGGGATCACCCATGAGATCAAGCAAACCGGGCACGCTGATCTTTCCGACTGCTCCCAGCGAAACCAAGCCCGCGGCAGCCGCCTTACGTACCTGCGGGGCGGAATCGTTGAGCGCGGCCTCGAGGCGGGGAAGCGCACTGTCACGCTCCGTGCGCACGTTGGAAAGCGTCCGCAGGGCCGCGGCGCGCACATCGGCGTCGGAGTCTTTGGCCAGATCGGAAACCGTTTTGACGACTTTCGGCGATTCAATCGGCAAATCCCCAAGCGCTCTCACTGCCGCGGCACGGACGGGCGCGGAAGAAGAAGTGAGCCCGGCGATCAAAGCGGGCATGGCCGAGGATCCCATGTCGCGCAGCGTGCGAAAGACCCAGTCCTGGTGCACTTCCGGCCCGGCGGGCGTGGACAATTCCTGGAGGAGCGCGGGCAAGGCCGCTTCGCCGGCTTGGGAAAGGGCTTCGGTGAAAGTAGTGTCATCCGGAGCGGCTTTAGCGCAAGCGATGAGCGCATTCACCGCCGGTGCGGCGTGTGATCCCATGCGGCTGAGTGTCCGCGCGGCTTGCTTGCGGATTGCGGGATCGTTTTCAGAAAGAAGACCCTGGAGAGCGTTGACGGCCAGATCCGCCGGGCGCGCCGCGGCGAGGCCATTGATGGCGGCGTGGCGTTCCGCATCGTCGGTGGAGCGGAGGGATTTGATTAAAAGAGGCACGCTATTCGTAGGTGCCACTCCCACGCTCGTGAGCGCTCCCAGAAGGGCGATGCGGGTGGTTCCATCGGCTTCCCATTGCGTCACCTCCACGAGCTTCGGTGCAGCGCTTTTGGCCGCTTTGCCGAGGCCGGCGAGGGCAAAGGCGGCTCCCTGGCGCATCCGCGGCTCAGAGGCGCCGAGCGCTTCTGTGACGGGCTTTACCGACTCGGGTCCAATCTGCGCCAGCGCATCGGCGGCGGCGTGCTGCATTTCCGGGTCTGAATGTCCGAGATTCGTGACCAATGCCGGAATGCCGTCGTGGGCGGATGCCCCGATTTCCCCGAGAGCCATGGCTGCGCCTTCGCGCTTGCTCACATCGTCGCCTTGAAGCGCTTTGACGAGCGGCGGGATCGACTCCGGACCGATGCGGCTCAGCGTATCGGCCGCGTGCACGAGGATTTGCTGCTTGCCGTCGAAACGGCGAAATTTGCCACGGTTTCCGCCTCCCATCGCGTCGATAAGGGGCTGGATGGCCTCAGTCGCGGCAGGGCCGATGTTTCCGAGCGCCGTCAGGGCATTGGAAACGACCTGCCGGTCCGAATCACTCAAAGCCTTGATCAAGTCTGGCACCGCGCCTTTGGCAGTGGCTCCCATTTTCCCTAGTTTCAAGGCGGCTTCGCGGCGCACCTGCTTGTCCTGGGCGGAAAGATCCTTCACGGGCTTGTCCCAAGGAGCAGGTGGAGCGGGAGGAGCAGCCTCGGGTGCTGGAGAAGAATCCGGTGTGGCTGTGGATGCCGCTGCCGGTGCCTTCGCCGGCGCAGAGTCAGGTGCCTTGGCGGGCACAGGGTCATCCGCATAGCCAAGCGAACATCCGAGAAAGACGCTCGCCGAGATCAAACCCACCGTCACTGCTGGACGGACCCTCACGATTGAAAGGTTCAGCTTCCTACGCATCCAGCCCGCGCAATGCTCCGGTGCTATCGCCGAAGCGCTCGACAGGCGCCCCTACGCGTTCGAGCATCGAGACGAGCAGATTGCACATCGGCGTCTCCGATGAATACGTGATGTGACGGCCAGGATTGATCGTGCCGCCACCGCGGCCGGCCATGACCAGCGGGAGATTGGAATGCTCGTGGCGATTGCCATCGGCCAAGCCGCCGCCGTACACGATCATACAATTGTCGAGGAGGTTGCCGTCGCCTTCCTTGATCGTCTTCAAGCGGTCGAGGACGTAAGCAAGCTGCTGCACGTGGAAGCGATTGATCTCGCGGATCTTCATCTGCTTCGCGTGATCGCCGTCGTGGTGCGAAAGCGTGTGGTGGCCATCCGAAACGCCGATGTTGCGGTAGCTGCGGTTGGACCCTTCATTGGCCAGCATGAAGGTGCAGACGCGGGTGACATCCGCCTGGAAAGCGAGCACCATCATGTCGCACATGATCTTGGCGTGATGCTCGTAGCTTTCGGGTAAATTCTCCGGAATCTCGTAGCCGGCCGCCACGTTGGTATTGGCGGAAGCGACCATCTTTTCCGCGTTCTCGATCCGCTGCTCGATCTCGCGGATGGCCGTGAGATACTGGTCGATCTTTTCGCGATCCCGGCCGCCTACCTTCGTACTCAGGGTCTTGGCATCCTCCATCACAAAATCGAGGATGCTCTTTTTGTAAAACTGCTTGCGGGCGTTGGCTTCGCTTTGGGTTTTGGGAAGTTCGCTGGCAAAAAGGCGCTCGAAAACGAGCCGCGGATTCACCTCACGGGTGATCGGTGTCGATTCATCGCGCCAGGAAAGATTGTTGGAATATGCGCAGGAATAGCCGGTGTCGCATTTGCCACCCATCCGCCCCGGCTCCAGGCTGATCTCCAGCGACGGAAAACGCGTCTGCCGCCCGATGATCTGGGCGGCATGTTGATCCGCGGAAAGCCCCAGACGGATTTGCGAACCCTCGCTCTTGAGCGGCTGGGCGCCCGTGAGCCAGGTCGAAGCGGACCGGGCATGGTCGCCACCCCCATCATCGTTGGCGCGGCCTTTGTCCTGGGTGAGTCCGCTGAGGACGAGGAGGTCTTCGCGATGCGATTTCAGCGGCTGCAGAATCCAGGGCATCTCGTAATCCGCGCCATCGGCCATGGGAGTCCAATCGGGCATATGCGCGCCATTGGGCACAAACATGAAAGCCATCCGCACAGGAGGCTGGCCGGCGGTCGTGGCCCCGAAAGCGCCTTTCGGGAAGGCCGTTTCCAAAAACGGGAGAGCGATCGTGGCTCCGAGACCGCGGAGAAAAGTACGGCGATGCAGGGCAAAGTGCTGTGGCATAGGATTCCTCAGGAGGTGATCAGGTGAGCAGGGGGTTTCTTAGGGGAAAGGTTGCGGGGGTGAAAGGACGGAGAATGGGACTTATGAGACGAATGCGACCTATGGTGTCGGTGGCTCCGAGTCGCTTGGATTTCGCTGACGCGTTTGGCGGCGAGCTTGGCTCATTTTTTCCCGAAGCCCGCCGTCCCTCAGGAAATCGTGTTCCAACCGGCGAAGCTGCCGATCTAGGAGAAAGTTGGCTTGGTGAATAAGGCAAACGGCGATATTGGCGACAATTTCGGCAGGGCGTGTCTCGCAAAACTCGCGGAAGCTTTCAAAAGAGATCCTTTCTTTTTTGCTCAATCTTCGCACAAAATTGGCCTCTTTCGAGTCTTTTGGCCACACGGTGAAATCCCGGACTCGCAGAAAGTCGCAGTAATCGGTGAGCAATTCTTCAAAACTGGCGCGAGCCACTCCGGTCAACTTGATTTCCGTTTCCTTTGACGTGACTGAGGCCTTGCTGCCCTCGACAATATTCTGCTTTCCGGAGCCCGCCGCTTGGATCATCTGGTCGATCGTGCGATCTCCTTTCGATAGAAACCGGTGACAAAACCGGAATGTGAGATCGTAGATCACCTCCGCCTTTTGAAACGAAAGGAGTTGTCGGTAATTCCCGTGTGGCGGAAGAAAATGGCGCGTCGAGTCGGAACTCATCAGTCCCATCGGTCCCATAAGTCCTATGGCATTTGACTCCTTCTCCCCAACAAAAAAGAAGGCGCCGGCTGCCCACCCCGAACAGCCGGCGCACAATCGAGTGATTGTATGGTGAGATTCGCGGCTTCGTCGAAGGCTGGACGTAATCCCTCGTATTTTCTCAAACGCCCCTTTGCCGCTGTGTTAACAAAGGTCTGTTACTTAAAATCGATCTTATCCAGTTCCGCCCACACGCTTCCGACAAAAATCTCGCCCTCTACTTTGAGTAACACGCGGTTCGCGTCATCCGATGTCCAGATATAGGCTTTCTTGAATTTCGTGTGCGGCTCGAGCGCCAGTTCGTCGGTGATGTGCCAAAGCTTGAGTTCCATTTTCACCGCGGGCCAGCTTTTGCCAGCCACATTCAGCTTCTGTCTGCCGAGCACGTCGATCTCCGCAAGATATGGCGTGGATGCCGGATAAACCACGAACTTAAGTGCATCGCCATTTTGCAGCCGCTGGCTGCGCACCCAGTGCAGCGCACTATTTAAATCGAAAAGGTCAGCGTAATCGAAATGCTTTTGCTTGACCGGCTTGCCTTCGTCGGGCTCGACCTCCCGCAGTTTGGTCACGCCTTCCTCGGTGAAATCGAGTTTCGTTTTGACCGTTTTATCGTGGTAAGTCTCCGTCTGACGGACGCTCACCGGGCGCAGCGTTCCGGGTTGCATGAGGGCAATGTGATGCGCGTCGAGGCGCCAGAGGGTACGCACGAAGCCGATGGTTTTGGTCGTGACATCCATGCGCATGAGTCCGCCTTTGCCTTTGCCATAGTCGAAGTTTGCTTCCGCAGCAGTGAACGCCGTCCATCCAAATTTATAGTGAGCGCGAAAGGGACGGAGGGGAGGAAAGGCGCCCGGTTGCGCGGGGGTGAGTTCCGATTGCCAATCTGCGAAAGCTGCTTGGCCGAAACAGAAAACAAGTAACAGAAGAAATGAGGCTTGGGCAAGCCGCGGGATTCGATAGGCCTGCTTCAGAGCGCGATTGCCGGAAGAGGGCAGCGTTTCGTTACTTGAATACCCCGGGTGCGATTTCGTATTCATATCCGGGGATTTCGTTTGTTAACCCGAGCGGGTCATGAATTTTCCGACCGCACGCGTTCCAGGGCTTTCGCCGAGAGCCAGCCTCGGGTGTTGCCGGGCAGTTCGCAATAAATCCAGGCGCCGTGCTCGCTCAAAATAGAAACGCGGCTGCCCGCGGGAAGAAGCTCGGCGGTGGCCGCGCTATCTGCGGGAGACAGGCGCGCCGGGGCTTCCTTGGTGGTGACAATGGCCAGAGCCTGCTCCTGCTTGGCTTGCAGGATGCCTAGCGTGGAATAGCCCGCCGCGATGAGCGAAAGAATGAGCACCGTCCACACGCCGACGTGATCGCTCAAACGCCAGGCAGTCATCGCTGCAATGCTGCCGACGATGAGCCACGCCGCTGCCGCCGCGATCATCGTGTAAATGGTCGCGCGCCAAGGCAGAACCACGTGGTCGAGCCAGGTTGCGTCGAGCAAACGCGCGCCGGATTGCTCACGCGCCAGCTTGAGATTGGCCGCCGCTTCTGGGTGGGCTGGTTGCAGCGCGAGCGCGCGTTCGTAGCCCAGGATGGCGCGCCCCGGCTGCCCGAGGCGGTATTCGGCATTGCCGAGATTGTAATAGACGTTCGCCGTGCACGTGCCGCCCGCGAGAAGCTGCTCGTAACGCTGTTTGGCATCCTGAAATTTTCCCTGGTCGTAGAGCTGATTGGCCTCGTCAAAAGGGGAAGCCATGGCCGATAACGCGAACAGCGAAAAGAGAACAAGTAACGTAAGAATTCTCATGACGGTCTGCGGTTCAATGGCGGCTCAAACGCTCCACCACTGAAAGGATGCGGTGCCGGTCGGCATTCGGGACTTCCTCGGGTGCGCTACCGCCACTGGCCCCGGCGTAGAGCGCTTCCGCCCGGATTTGAAAGATGCTTTCAATTACAGAAGCGGTCTCGGCATCGGCTTGGCAGGCGCGGCAGATCGATGATGAATCCACTGCTTCGGGCACCTGGCTGGTGACGATGGCCGTGTCAAATTGCAGAACCCGCGCCGCGTGTTCGTAAAAATCACCTTTGCCAAATTCGCGCCGCAGTTTTGCCAGCTCCGCAGAGCGTTCGCGACGCAGGGACGATAGCCTTCCGGCATCCGGACGCGGTTTCCAGAATCGCCGGAACAGTGCGCCAGACAGCAGCGCCAGCGGCAAAAGCTGCATGACCCAGAACGTGGGACGCAGATAGAGCGGGCGAAAAGAGTGAGCCGCCCCGAGATCATAGCTGATACCGTGAATATCTGTTACTTGAGGAGCCGGAGTGGCGGGTGCTGCCGGAACGCCTGGCGCACTGGTTTCTGTCGCATGCGACACGACTGGCGGCGGAGGAGCGGGCACATCGCCTTCGACCGTCAGTGTCTGGCGCGCGCTCGTCTTCGTTACATACTTTTCCGTGACGGGGTTGAAATAGGAAAACTCAAACGACGGCATCTGCGTTTGCTTTGCCTCCGGGATCACCGCGAGCTCAAAGGTCTTCACGCCATGAGAACCCTGTGCATCGTCCGCTTTGAAATTGTCCGAAGGCGGATAGGATCGCCAGCCTCTCGTATCGGTGAGGACCGGGGCGTTGACGCGGTCGAAGTTGCCGGAGCCGCGCACTTCCAGTTTCATCGTGACCGGGTCGCCCACCTTCACGCGATTGGGACTGCCGTTCGCCGAGAGGCTGAATTCACCGACCGCACCCGAGAAATTGGCGGGCTGGTTTTTCACCGGCAAGGGTTTCACGTTGAGTTCCACTGCTTCCGCGACGGCCTTTCGCCGCTCCGCACGGCCAAAGAACGGGTCATTGAAAAAGTCGTTTCCGAAAAAATCGTCGATTGGTGAACGTGACCGCTTGGAACGAGCGCGGGGGATTTGCGCGGCAAAGATAAATTCCGCCGGTCCGATCGTGAGCTTTCCAGCTTTGCTGGGTGTGATGGCGATGGGAAACGACCAGACATGATAGCTGCGCCCATCGCGCTCGACATTTTCCTGCCGAGGTTCGGTGAGCTTGGTTTTGCTAAATCCGTCACCTCCAAAAGTGGGTGCTTCCTCAAGCTGTGGACGAACCACCATGTCGGCATAAAGCCGCAATTCCGCGGGCAAAAGTTCGCCCACGTAGGCGGTTTGTTTAGGGAGGACGATTTCCGCGAAAGCGACGCGATTGTTGGCCCCATTGGCTCCCGCCTGGCCGGCCTCTGCTTTCAGGGAGATCGGCTGAGTTTCGAGGCGTTTGCCATCTGCCATGAAATGGATCGCGGGAATCGTATAGGTTCCGGCGCGCTCCGCTTCGATGTTATAAACCAGAGTGATACCTTCCTGAAATGCGGCTGAGCCAAAAGACATCATCTGCGACATCTGCGGACCATTGATATTCAGACCATCGACCGAAAAATTTTCGTATTGAAGGCGCGACGCACCGGTGATTTTCACCGTTAATTCGACGGAATCGCCAAGGGCGACGGTGTTGCTGGTGATAGTCGCTTGCGCGGTGGGTTCCGCGCGCACGCCGCAGCTTAGAACAAGTAACGCCGTGCAGAGCGTGACGAAAAATCGCATAGGAGAGTGCGTGAAAAGCATGGACATGATTACCAGTCGCGATATTTGCCGGCCGACGACGGCTTTTTGTCGGTGGGAGTCAGCAGGCGCACGCGGCGATCGTCGTCCTTCAAGGAATCGAGCAGTGAACGCGCCTGGCCTTTGGTCATGCGATTTTCCGCGGCGGCCTGGGCTTCTTCAGCGGCGCGTTGCTCGGGCGTTTCTTTTCCAGCGTCCTGCGGCTGGGGTTGCGGTGGCTGCTGTTGTTGTTTCTGCTGCTGTTGATTGGCATCCTTGATTTCGCCGGAAAGCTTCCGGTCGGCTTGCTGCTGGTCGGGTGATTGATCTTTGTCGTTTTTATTGCCTTGATCCTTCTCCGACTTTTGTTGCTGTTGCTCCTGTTGCTTTTGCTGATCGCCTTGATCTTTTTTCTCCGAATCTTTTTGATCTTTTCCTGACTGATCTTGCATCTGCTGATCCTTGGAGCTGGCCTGCTGTTGGTTTTGATCTTTCTGCTCGCCGTTTTGCTGTTGGTCCTTCTGGCCTTGTTGTTGTTGTTGATCCGAATTTTGCTGCTGCTGTGATTGGTTTTGCTGGTTCTGTTGATTCTGAGACTGCTGCTGTTGCTGCTGGTCTTTCTGATCTTTCTGATCCTGCGATTGGCTTTGCTGATTCTTCTGCTGTTGCTGGTTCTGATCCTTTTGATCTTTCTGATCCTGTTTCTTGTCCTGATTTTGTTGCTGCTGCTGCTGTTGCTGTTGTTCCAGTTGCGCAATGAGCTTCTTGGCAAGATCGCGGTTGAACTGCGCATCGTTATCCTTGGGCTCGGCCTTGATCGCGGATTCGTAATGCTCGATGGCGTTCTTCAGTTCCTGGATTTTCGCGGGCGTTTCTTTTTTATTGACTCCGCGTTGGAAAAGAGTGTTTCCGAGATTGTACTCCGCTTTTTGCCGCAACAGGGGATCGGACGATGTGACCGCAGCGCTAAAGCCTTCCATCGCGCGGTCGTAGTCACCCGTCTTGTAAGCGGCGCTGCCCACGTCGAAATGCAGAGCATCGGAGTCGGGTTTTTTCTCGAGCTGCTTTTCGAAGGAGTCGAGCGCGCCTTTATAGTCTTCCTCCTCGTACGCTTTGACGCCGGTATTTTTGGCTTGAGCCGGCAGCGCCAGAAACGCCGAGAGAACAATAACAGCCACGGCCAGCGAGCGACGCCGGACGCTCCGCTTGCGTTCCCCGATGAGCAGTGATGCGGCAAGCAGCACAATCCCGGCTCCGAGCGGCCATTGATAGCGCTCGATCGGGTGCCTCACGGATTGCGCGTCGATGTCTTGTTCGGTCATGGGTTTAAGGCCGTCGCGGACGATTTGCTCCATTTCCGCGGGGCCACTCGTGAGATGAACGTAGAAGCCTTTGGTCGATTCTGCAATTTCGCGGAGACGCGATTCGTCCAGCTTGGATTTCACGATCTGGCCGGAATCATCCTTCACGTATTCCGTCTGCCCCTTTTTTCCAGGCAGGGCGATAATCGTTCCCTCAGGCGAGCCGAGGCCGACGGTGAAAATCCGGACGGCACCGTTCAACTCCTTGGCTGTATCCAGTCCGCTCTCCTCCAGCTCCTCGCCATCGGTGAAAAGCACCAGGGCCCGGTTATCGCTCTCGCCTTTGCCAAAGGCATCGACCGATTCGCGGATGGCCTCGGCGATATCTGTGCCACCGCGCGGGATGATGGTCGTGTCCAGCTCGCGCAGGGCGGAAAGCACTGCGCCGTGATCGAAAGTGAGGGGAGCCTGGAGAAAGGCATTGCCCGCGAAGGCGATGAGGCCGATGCGATCGCCCGCGAGCTGCGAGATGAGATCTTCCGCGGCAAGTTTGGCGCGGGCGAGGCGGCTCGGTGAAAGATCGTTGGCCAGCATGGAGCGCGAGACGTCGATGGCGATAAGTACATCGCGCCCATGACGTTTCTCCTGCTCGTAGGTGTAGCCCCAGCGCGGCTGTGTGAGGCTGACGATGATCGCCGCGAGGCCAAGCAGGAGGACAAAAAAACGCATGCGGCGTTTTCCCGGGCTGGCACTCCCGGCGAGCTGGCCTTCCAGTCGTGCGGCAACCAGTTTTCGGACGAACACGGATCGCTGCACTTCATTCCGGGCGAAGACCGCCAGGAGCAGGGGAACGAGCGCAAACGCCCAGAACCAGACTGGATGGGCAAAGGTCATGGGATTCTTCTCCAGACGGTGAGATCGAGGACGATGTTCAAACCCAGGAGGGCGATGCCCGCGGCCAGGAACCACGGGAAAAGATCGTGCACTTTTTTCTTTTCGCTGATCTCGACCTTCGTTTTTTCCAGCTGATCGATCTGGTGAAAGATTTCCTCGAGCGCTTTGGCGTTGGTGGCGCGGTAAAATTCACCTTTGCCGATGTCGGCGAGCTTTTTCAGGCCGGGCTCATCGACGTCGCAATCAATCAAGGCGTAGACCGTGCGGCCGAACTGATCCTGCACAGGAATGCGTGCCCGGCCCTGCGAGCCCACGCCGATGGTGTAGATCTTGATATCAAAGGCGTGCGCCGCTTCGGCGGCGGTGGGTGGATCGACCTTGCCCGCATTGTTTCCGCCGTCGGTGAGCAGGACGATGATTTTGCTTTTTGAATCGGTGCGGTCCTTGAGGCGATTGGCGCAGGACGCCAGAGCGGTGCCGATAGCAGTGCCGTCCTCCACGAGGCCGATCCGGACGCGCTCCAGGTTTTTCAAGAGCCAGTCGTGATCGAGCGTGAGCGGGCTTACTAGATAAGGATTTCCCGCGAAGGCGATCATGCCGATGCGGTCATTGGGCCGGCCCTGGATGAAATCCGCGGTGAGCTTTTTCACCGCTTCGATACGATTGGCCTGGTCGCGGCCGATGGTGATGTCTTCCGCGAGCATGGAGCGTGAGACGTCGAGCGCGAGCATGATATCAATGCCGCTGGCTTCCGAACGCGAGAGAGTCTCCGACGTTTGCGGGCGGGCCATGCCGATCACGAAAAACGCAAGCGAACCGAGAAAAAGGCCGAAGAGAAATCCTCCGGTGCGAGATTTGCGCGGAGAGCCGGCGGAGCGGAAGGGCTCGAGCGATGAATACTTCACCGCGGGAGCGGCGCCGCGCGCGCTACGGAGGAGCGCGAGAATCGGCAGCAGCGCAAGGAGCCAGAGCGCCTCGGGATTGGCAAAACCGAAATGATGCCAGTTCATGCGCGGGCTCCTTCCACGAAATCGAGGGCGCTTTTGAGTAACGCTTCACTCGTTAAGGTATCGGCGTCGATGCGCGCAAATTTGATCAAGTCACAGCGCTCCAGGAAATCAGCGAGCAGATCGCGCTCATCCATGGTGAAGACGCGGGAGCGGCCAATGGCGGCGAGAAATTCCGGCGAAGTCTGTTTTTCCGCTCTGAGATGATATTGCTCGCCGATGAAGTGCCGCAGCACATCGGAGACGGCGATGCTAAAATTGTAGGGATCCATCGCTTTCACTTCGCCGCGCAGACGCTCCAGCGCTTTCAGGGCGATCTCTCGCGGAGTCGGTGGCGGCGGCTTGGGGCGATTCTGCCAATAGCGGATGACGAGCCAGACCACCAGGGCGACGGCCGCGAGCATCGCGGCCCAGATGAGGATCAGCGCGAGCAGGGAATAGGGCGGCTCGACCGGCGGAGCAATGTCGCGGATTTGCAGGTTACTTGAATCGTCGGATGCGGTGTGCAGGGCCGCTAGAAAAATCTTCATGCGGGAATCGCCATCCGCCGTTCGCGGTTGCGGAAAAAGGTGCGCAGGGCGGGAACGTAGTCTTCATCGGTGCGCAGCTCGATGGAGTCGATGTGCAGCCGCTGGAATTCGCGGTTCTGCGTGTTGCGCCGTGCCTCGACGCCGCGTAGAAAAGCCAGGCGCGCGCTCCGGCTCGAGGTATTGATTTCGATCTGCTCGCCGGTCTCGGCGTCTTCCAGAGTGACGCGGCCTATGTCGGGCAGCTCTTCCTCTCGTGGATCGATGATTGGCAAAGCAACGACATCGTGACGACGGGCAGTCATGGCCAGCTCACGGGTGAATTTCGGCGCCTGAAAATCGGAAACGAGAAACACGACGGAGCGCCGATGCAAAACACGATTCAAGTAACCAAGGGCCTCTCCCGGCTTGGTGCCCGAGCCTTTCGGCTCAAAGTAAAGAATCTCGCGGACCACCCGCAACGTGTGCGTGCGCCCTTTCTTCGGAGGCACGAAGAGCTCGACGTGATCCGAGAAAAGTAACAGCCCGACTTTGTCGTTGTTCCGGACCGCACTGAACGCCAGCACACAAGCCACCTCCGCAGCCAATTCGCGTTTGCTCAGATTAACGCTGCCGAATTCGCCGGACGCACTGACATCAACCACGAGCATCACCGTCAGCTCGCGCTCTTCCTTAAATTTCTTCACGTAGGCATCGCCACGCACCTCTCCCAATCGTGCCGTGACGTTCCAATCAATCGCCCGCACTTCATCTCCCGGTTGATATTCGCGCACCTCTTCGAAGTTCATCCCACGGCCTTTGAAGACGCTACGGTACTGCCCGGCAAAAGCCGCATCGATCACGCCGCGAGTGCGCAGCTCGATTCGCCGGATTTTTTTGAGAATGTCCTTCGGTGACATGAGAGGCGTGGATGGTGGGTGGTAGATAGTAGATGGTGGTGCGCGTGTTCGTAGGCGCTGTTTTAGGTTTCGGGTTTCGGAGTCCAGAAGGAGGCAGATTTTTCCATCATCCGGCTTAGCTTTCCACCGATGGTCTGCCAGCGTTGATTATGAAGTTCATGCTGAGAGATGTCCACGTACCGGCAACGCAATGCATGATCGAGCCATGATTGCGTCTCTGTTGCCTCAGCCAGGGCTTGACTGAGCTTTTCGACGAAGGCGGCTTTGTATCGCCTGCGAGGCCACGCCTCAGCGACGATTGCACCTACCGATCTCGAACTGCGGCGAATCTGGTCTGTCAGGGAATACATTTCTTCCCTTGGAAAAAGCTTAGTCATTTCAAAAATTTGAGAGGCCGCATCCATAGCTAACTGATACACCTCTAGGTCGCGAAAGGATCGAGCAAGCGGCATATAGAGATCGCAAAGAAAAGTGTGGATACATGCACCATCTACTATTCACTATCTACCATCCACGGCTCACGGCACTGGTAATCCCGCGAAGATTTTCTCAATCACCTGTTCGCTTCCTATCTCCTCAGCCTCCGCTTCGTAGCTCACGATGATGCGATGGCGGAGCACGTCGTAGCCAACGGCTTTGACATCTTGTGGCGTGACGTAGCCGCGTCCCGAGACGAAGGCGCGGGCGCGGGCAGTGAGCGTGAGCGCGATGGTCGCCCGTGGTGAGGCGCCGTAACGGATCATCCCTTCGAGGCCCTGGATGCGGTAGCTCGCCGGATCACGCGTCGCGAAGACTACATCGACGATGTAATCTTTCACGCGATCATCGACATAGATGGAATTGACCAGCTTGCGGCTGCTGATGATTTCCGAGGGCTCGACCAGGGGCTTTACCTCCAGATCCGGATTGGATGTGCCCATGAGATCGAGGATTTGGCGCTCCTCGAGCTTGGTGGGATAGCCTACGCGCAGCTTGAGCATGAAGCGGTCGAGCTGGGCTTCCGGAAGCTGAAAGGTGCCCTCCTGTTCCAGCGGATTCTGCGTGGCGAGCACGAGAAAGGGATCGGGCAGCTTGTAAGTCTGTTCGCCAATGGTGACCTGCCGCTCCTGCATGGCTTCCAGCAGGGCGCTCTGCACTTTGGCAGGGGCGCGGTTGATTTCGTCGGCGAGGATCAGATTGGAAAAAAGTGGCCCGTGTTTCGTGGTAAACTCCCCCGTGCGCGGATTGTAGATCAGCGTGCCGATCAAATCCGCCGGCAGCAGGTCGGGCGTGAACTGGATGCGCTGAAAACCGGTGCGAATGCTGGAGGCGAGGGTCTTGACGGTGAGGGTCTTGGCCAGACCCGGGACGCCCTCGAGGAGGACATGCCCATTGGTGAGGAGACCGATGAGCAACCCCTCGACGAGCGCTTTCTGTCCGACAACGACTCGGGCGATTTCCGTTTGCAGCGGGGCGATCCAATGGCTGGCCTGCTTGACTTGCTCGGTGAGTTCCTGGGTGTTGATCATGGTGAAATTAAGGCACGAGGCGGAGGAAGACTGACATCAAAAAAGGGTAAACCGTTCGATGTAGAGAATGTCCGCTCGAAGTGCCAAGTATTTTGGTGATCCAGAGCGAGTCGTTCGAGAGAGCGGCCCTGAGCCATTGCAGGCTTGAAAGGCGGGAGGTGTTCGACGAACCTGAGAGAGGTCTCCACCTTGATGCGAGATAGCCCTTGGTTTCTATTGTTTCCGGTGTCCTTTGCCGGTCTTGTGTTGATGACGCACTTTCTGACGTGGCGTGCGGCCTGGAAGAGGCTGAGAGAGGCTTCACCGGGGGAAGTCATTCGGCCGCCGATGATCCATGCTGTCTCTGTCATGATGGATGGGGTTTGCCGCACGCGGATGGCCAAGGCTGGTGTTTCATCCGACGGGATTACGCTCAATCTTGTCTGGCCCTTCTGGTTCGGCGATCAGCCGATCCGATTGAACTGGCAGCAATTGTCCGAGGTATACGTTCGGGAAAACTTCTTCGACATCACGCTGCATCTCCGGTTCCTGTTAGACGACACAATCATCATGATTCGTATTCCCGGGCAATGGCGCGACTATGTACAAAAGGCGATAGTGGATTCAGGACAGGTGCTTGAGATTCCCGTAGTGAATGAGATTTTGTAAGAAGGGAAATCCTCTTGTTGAAAGGCGATCGTGAGTGTCTTCGTTTGTGGTCTCGCACTCACCGCGCTGATTATGTTATATTAAAGATAGAAAACAGCCGGTCTGTTATCTACCATTTACTTCTCCGGCTTCGCCAGCCAGCGTACGGCGTTTTCAAGAACGCGCAGGGGCTCCGCTTGATGATAGATCGGGTAAATCTCGTGTCCGGGGCTGAAATAGAAGACGCGGCCTTTATCGACGTGCCAGAGGCAGCCGGTGCGGAAGTGCTCTCCTTTGTCCCAGTGCTCTTCAAAAATCACGGAATCCGGCGGCGGGATGTGAAAGGGTTCGTTATACATTTCCGTTTGCGCGACGTCCCAATGCTCCGGCAACCCCGCGGCGATGGGATGCTGCGGAAGCAGCGTCGTGACGTGCGAGGGCAAGCCGTCGTGACGCCAGGAGGGGAAGACGCATTGCGGCAGAGTGAGCCGCCAGATGTTGCCTTCGTGCGTGAGCGAAGGGGTAAGGGGAGAGTCGGTGGTGACCGGAACGTTGATGGGGGTTTCGTTCAGATATTCCCATTTAGCTGTGGCGCGCTCGGCTTCGGGAACTTGGGCGAGGGCATCGGTCTTGGCGCGCTGCTGCATGAGGAGCACGAATGGCTTAGCCCAATGCGCGGAGTGCAGCGCGATGAACGCTAGTTTTCCCGCCCGCACCCGCTCGGCGACACGTTGCGCTCCGGCATCATCGACCAGGAGGCATTTTTTGTGCGCCCACCAGATGACGACATCGGTGGCGTCGAGCGTGGCGTCGTCGAGGCCTTGGCTGGGAGTATCGAGACTCGCGTTTTTAACGGTGATGCCGGGCAGCGAGGAGAGGTGCGCGGCGATGGTTTCGCCGAGGAATTTGTCGCCGTAGACCGTTTTCTGCTCCGGTTGCTGCTCATCCCACATTAGAACGCGCACGGCTGAGGTGTCGGCACGCAAGGAGGCGGTTATGCTCATGGTGAGAATTGCAAAGAGGAGGGAGGAGATTCTCATGAGAGAGACAAAAATGATTCAGGGGCCGAGGTAAAGGGGATTTTTGGGAGAGTCCTAAGATAAAGTAACGCCTGCCGGATGTCCTGACGGTGGTAGAAGTAGATCGCGCGCTGCTCGGAGGAACTGCGAGAGAAAAGGCGAAGGATGCCCCACGGATGATTTGGCCTTTCCTGGAAAATCCGCGAGTTGCTCACCGCTCGAAATCGGGGCTTGTCGCGTGGAGGGCAATCAGGCAGAGAAGCACTTCCATGAGTACGCATTCTTCCCCTAAGCTTCACAACGCCATGTGGCCGGGTCTCGTCGGCAAAACGCCCGGAACCGATGAGCCGCCCATTTCGCTGGATCGCATGCTGGAACTCACGGCGCGAGCTTCGGCGGATGGGCAGAAGTTTGAGGGCGTGGATTTGTTCCTTTTTGACCCGCACATTCCGATCGATATTTCCGAAGACGATCTGAAGAAAATCGCGGACAAAATTGCGGGCCTCGGTCTGAATGTCGGCTCGCTCGTTGCGCCGGTGTGGCCGGGTACCGTCGGCAGCACGGCGCAGGGTGGGCCGGAAGATCGCGAAAAATTTGTGCTCGCGGTGAAGAAAGCCTGCCGCATCGCCGGAAATCTTAATAATCACGGGGTGCGTAAATACGGCGTGATCCGCATCGATAGCGCGGATAATCCCGAGCACTGGTATGGTGACCCCGTCGGCAATACGAAGAAGATCGCGGAAACTTTCCGCGCAGCGGCGAAGGTGGCGCAAGATTCAGGAGAGCGCCTCGCCGCTGAAGGCGAAATTTGCTGGGCGGGAATGCACTCCTGGAAAAATATGGTTGCGTTACTTGAAGCCGTTGGGATGCCTGGCGTGGTTGGCTTCCAGGCGGATCTCGCACATACCTATCTTTATCTTCTCGGGGCGAATGCGCCGGAGCATGCACTCTTGAAGACAGGTTATTCACAGGCGGAATTTGACTCCGCCTACAAGCAGATGACCGACGCGCTCCGCCCTTGGACCATCGATTTTCACGTGGCGCAAAACGACGGCAGCGTCCACGGCACCGGTTCACACGACAAGACAGGCCGGCATTGCCCCGCCGACGATCCCAACGGGAAACTGGATATCACCAAAGCATCCGGCTACTGGCTGCGCGAGGCGGATGGCGCACCGCGCAGCGTGATCAAGCACATTTGCTGGGATGGTTGCATGTTCCCGAACGCCATGCTGGAAAAGCAGGAAACCTGGAACACCATTCTGGCGGCGATGATCAAAGTGCGCGCCGCGCACGGGTGGTAAGATGGGTTACAAGTAACTAAGTCCGAAAAACCAACGCTTTGCGCGGAAGAAATCGGGCTCCGGAGCTAACTAAAGATTTGGGTGAGATCCAGGCGAATACCGGGAAGGGCGCTGCTTTCTAAAACCGAAGAAGCGCTCGCAATTATTCGATCTGTGTAACCGGATGGTGTGGGCTTGTGAAACACCTCCACCTCCTTTTCTTCCGGGCATACTATCCAGTATTCCTTCACGTTTGCTTCGGCGTAGATCGCTGCTTTTACCCGATCAATTTCCCGTGAGGAAACCGCCACTTCGATGACTAGTTCCGCGGTAGCAGGATGAGTTGTGCGGTATTTGGAGATCGGGCCGACTAGAATCGCCAGATCGGGCTCCGGTTCCGAGTCCGCAAAAGTAAGTGGTCCCTCCTGCCGGAGAATCAGGGGCGGCTGGATTTGCGCTGTAAGAATGGTGCGCAATTGATCAATGCAGAACTGATGAAGAGGGGACTTAGACATCTTTTCAATCAGCGTACCGCGGAGCAATTCCACCGGGAGTTCACCCAAACGGTGGTATTCCTCGATGGACAGCCGCGCAGCGCGCTGGCGTATGGCCGGCATTTCGAGCAGAGAGCTCATGCGTAAAGGGTGGCAGCAGATTGCGCCGGACGCAAGGCTGTTCGGTTTGGCATTTACGCAGCGCGCAATTCTAACGATGGACGATGGCGAGAATCAAATGACGCGAAGGCAAAAGTTTTTGTCCGGCTTGAGAGTTTGCAAACGAACTAATGATTCCACCGTGCCAGGATCAGGTGATGATTTCGCACAAAGAGGCCCAGCTTTAAATCATCCCAAAGGATCACGGCATCGGCGATGGCGCCGTCCGGCCAGGCAAGGCGGCGGATCTTGGCGGTTGTCATATCGGGTTGTAAAGTAACAACGCGGCTGTCCGCGCTCAGCCTGAAAAGCATGGATTGGCCGTCGGCCGCATCGCCGATGCGCCAGCCGCGGAGCCAGCCTTGGAGCTTGCCGGTTTCGGAAAAGAACCAGGTCTTGTCTACAATGGGATTGGATTTCTCCCATTTCGCTCCTTGATCGGTAGTACGCTCCACATAGTCAGCGACTCGCGTATGAGCGGACTCCATTGTGCCATCGCAATATGTTTCCGAGCAAATAAAGACGCTCTTTTTTCCCGGCCAAAATCCGAAGTTATATTCGCCGCTCGGTATATCTTTTCCCCAATCGACTTCGTGATTGGGTGTATCGCCATACGGATTCCAATTTTTTTCCACGGTGCCCACTGCATAGGTAGGAAAGCCTACCCAAGATCCGTGGCCCGCTTCGTTGCGGCTTATGACTCGATCACCAGAATCATTGGGGACGTTGACCCACCATGGACTTCCGCGTGGGCCGAGCGTGCGGAGATAACATGATTGCCAGCGCTCAACTCCATGCAGGAGACGAGCAGGACCGTCCGGACCGATCCGGACAGTGGCATACCCTAGTTCTGAACCGACGTTTACAATCCATCCATCGCCCGCTTTGTCGCTGCGAGCCCAACCGATCAACCCGGAGGGTTCGTAATAACGAAAGATCAGGATGCCATTCTGCAGTGGTTCGGGAGCAAGCTGGCTGCTCAGCATTGTTTTAAGTAACGTTCCGGAAGCGGAAAAGAAGCTCAGGGTATCATCCCATTCATCGATATCGGTGGTGATCCACTGTCCATCGGGAAGAAACGCGCCATACCATTCACGGCCCCAGCCGGAATGGCGAGGCGGTTGGGCTTCATTCAGCAACTTGCCGGAACCGTCGAAGAGCCAGCCATGTTTGGAAGTCCAAATCTCAATGGCATTTTGCGTAATTCGCCGACTGAGCCATCCACCCTGCCGCATCATGCAGGAATAAGTTTCTTCGTTCAGAGCCGCCGAGAACTCGTGAAACACCTTGATGGGATGTAGCGTTACTTTTTTTCCTCCCTTCGGGATAGAGATCATTCTCTTTTTGATGAGCCCTTCAGTGAGGACTTGCTCGGCCATCTCTGGTTCGTCTGCCTTTACTGCAGCGGCAAAAAACTGATCCGCCGTCTCACCTTTGCCGGGCCTGCCTGCCTGAATCCAGCTAAGCTTCGCTTGCTGCAATTGTCTCAGGATTTCCGGGTCATCGACATCAGAGCGGCATAGGGCGGTAATGGGGAAGACGAGAAAAATGCAGGCGCCAAGATAGTACGGAAGACGAGCAGAGAAAATAGTCGAACGGGGCATAAAGGGGAAATACGCGCGCTTCGTAAGCGATCTTTCAGAAAAGGAACGATGGCTCGAAGAAATACCCGCTTCCGGGTATTGCCAGCCGCGCGTCTGCGTGCTGCAATCCGTGCCCTTTCCCAAAATTTCAGCATACCCATCGCATGAGCAAGAAACCCCTCAATATCGGCATCGTCGGCTACGGCTTCATGGGCCGCACCCACGCCAACGCTTACACCCAAGCTCCGAATTTTTTCGATCTTCCCTACAAACCCGTATTGAAGGCCGCTTGCGGACGCGACGCTGCGAAAGTGAAGGCTTATGCGGATAACTGGGGCTTTGAAAGTACGGAGAGCGATTGGAAGGCGCTCATCGATCGTGCGGACATCGATGCCATCGATATCTGCACACCGAATGATTCCCACGCCGAGATCGCCATGGCTGCGGCGAGAGCCGGCAAAATGGTGCTTTGTGAAAAGCCACTTTCTCTCAATGGACCGCAGGGCGAAGAAATGGTGAAGGTTATTGAGGCAGCCAAAGTGCCGAATACCGTGTGGTATAACTATCGCCGCGTGCCGGCGGTTTCGCTGGCCAAGCAACTCATCGATCGCGGCGATCTCGGGCGGATTTTCCACTATCGCGCGAACTTTCTGCAGGATTGGACGATTAGCGCGGATTTGCCACAGGGTGGAGCGGGCCTCTGGCGTCTGGATGCCAAAGCCGCGGGGTCGGGAGTGACGGGCGATCTGCTTGCGCACTGCATCGACACGGCGATCTGGCTGAACGGGCGGATCACGGAAGTCTCCGCGATGACGGAAACCTTCATCAAGGAACGCAAGCACACGCTGACGGGGAAAGTGGAGAAAGTGGGCATCGATGATGCCTGCGCCTTTCTCGCACGATTTGAAAATGGTTCACTCGCAATCTTTGAATCGACTCGCTATGCGCGCGGACACAAAGCGCTCTACACGCTGGAAATCAATGGCGAGAATTCATCGCTGGCTTGGGATTTGCACGATTTGCATCGCTTGAAAGTCTTCAATCACGCGGACGAGGGGATGGTGCGCGGGTGGCGCAGCGTGCATGTGACGGACGGCGATCAGCCTTATATGAAGAACTGGTGGGTGCCAGGTTTGCAGATTGGCTATGCGGAAAGCTTTGTGCACCAAGCCGCCGATTTCATGATCGCGGCAGGCTCGGGCAAGCCGTGCTCGCCTACGTTCCGCGAAGCGCTGGAAACTCAGTATGTGTGCGATGCTGTGCTGGACTCCGCAAAAGACCGCACCTGGCATTCGGTGAAGCACGCGGTGTAAAAGGGGGCTCTGCCGACGGTTCCATCCGATCAGAAAGCAAGGAACGAAAACGAAAATCGCGCGATGGATCGCGTGGTCCTTAGAGGGTTTTCTGTTACTTTGCCGCAGAGCAAGAACTCGCCTCGTGGTGGAGATTAGCACACTAGTGGTGGAGTCGGCGCTATCTTGTGGGGTCGCCTGTCCTCAGGCGACCAGTGTGCATGGATCACGCGGATCAGTTTTGGTGAACAAAACCGCGTTCATTCGACGGCTCTTTACTAACATCTTTCGTTCACCGTCACCAAAATGCTTTGTACGCGTTCCGGCCGGCTGCTCGCCCACCCGCCAACCCCCACTTGTCCTCGGAGGACAGCCTGCCTCACCAGCATCCGGTTGATCATCGCTTTCGTGCTTCGTTTGGATGGCACGTCAAATGAAACGGAATCACTCGCTAAAAGAGGCCGTGTTTCCAATGGCTGATTACCTGCGCGCCTTCTGGCCGGGGAGTGAGAGCGGGATAATCGGTGATCGGACCGCCCTCCATGACCATGCCGTTTGTGCCTTGCTGATAAGAGCAGACTTTCCCTTGAAGATCGACCAGCGTCCAACGCTGAACACGGATTTCATCTGCATCGATGACCCTCGCGCCGGGCCGTCCGGCCGCGATGCAAGCCAGCCCCGCACAGATGCCGATCGCGAGCATGAGGTGGCGATTTCGGCGTTCGAGACGGTGTACTTGGGATTGAAGTTGAGCGAGGGCATCGGAGGATTGTGAAGGTTCCATACGAAGACCTCGTTCGGATATTTCCAATCGCCAATACGTCGAGGGGAGAACGAGTTCGCCTATCGATTTACCTGTGCCATCATTTCCGGCGCATAGCGTGGCCCCGCGGTCCCTCCTGCCGGAATGATCGCCTCAAGTTCATTGATTTCAGCGCCCGAGAGCGTCACGCGGGCGGCGCCGAGGTTTTCCTCGAGATACTTGCGGCGCTTCGTTCCGGGAATGGCCACAATATCACTCCCTTTATGCATGACCCAGGCGAGCGCCAGTTGCGCTGCGGTGATACCTCTCTTCTGGGCAAGCTCGCGAATGCGCTCCACGGCCTTTAGATTCGCCTCAAAATTTGCGCCCTGGATTCGCGGATCGCTGGTGCGGCGATAGTCGTTTTCCCCATATTCTTCAGCCCGTTTTGCCGAGCCGGTGAGAAAGCCTCGGCCCAGCGG
>OUNM010399586.1_pt1 | contig 46917 bp, 53 predicted proteins | sample 1769961 | NCBI WGS metagenome assembly OUNM01 (sample SAMEA3914820, study PRJEB12502) | metagenome | biome: forest; material: soil | place: USA | collected 2012-03-12 | depth 0.3 m
ACTCGGCAGTCTCTTCCGGATCACGATCAGGCAGCTGGGAAGTCAACCCGCTAAGGATGTGTGAGGTCTCTTCTCCTGCAGCCACGTCCAACCTCTCTTTTGGCGCATTCATCGTCGCCTCAGGTCCGGCAGGGTAACTGCCCGTCATGAACGCGGCGTGTGCGACATATCGGTTACAACAGCCCGGTCATGTGCGCCGGGCAGGTTCTGTTGAGCTCGAGCTGCGCTATTCGCGGCGGGCGGTTGCCCTGCAGCCAAAGTCTTCACTGGCCACTGTAGCTTTGTACGAGCCGCGATGCGTAGCCGCGCGGTCGTGAAGGCGTTGTATGTCACACTCAAGCTGTTACATCGAAGGCAGTTGTCGCTGCGGCCATGGCTACGGCCCTGAATGTCACCGTGGCTTTAGCCGTGGCTGGGGCGCGGATTATGGTGGAACGCGGGACAATGGCTTGAAGCACACGCCCAAAGGGTGTTGGCTTGTAGTAATCGAAATCACTTCAAGAGGAGGAAACGTGAGCGAGGCCGACGCCGCCACATCGGTAAATGTGGCGGAAAGATTGGGTTTCAAAGATGGGGATCTAATTCAGGAACTCGGTTACGACGATGATGTCGATTTCGATTTGCGTGATGACATTGAGGAACTCACGGGTTCTGAGCTGCTTGACGAAGACGATCACGAGGTAGTGGATGCGGTCATTTTCTGGTGGCGCGATGGTGATGGAGACCTTGTCGACGCACTAGTTGATTCACTGACCACCTTGGGTGAAGGCGGCGTGGTCTGGGTACTGACCCCTAAGTCGGGCCGCGACAACTACGTTTCTCCCTCGGAGATTCAGGACGCTGCTCCCACCGCCGGCCTGCATTACACTACCTCCGCAGGCGTCTCCAAGGACTGGAGCGCCACGCGGCTTGTAGCGCGCAAGAAGAACAAGTGACTCACCCCAGGTTGACCCCTCCCGGACTGCGTCCGGGAGTTCCCGTTGTGGGCCAGGAAGCTCCGGATTTTGAGCTTGTGAACCAGTTCGGGGAGCCGGTTCGCCTGTCCGAGCTTCGCGGCCGCAACGTGGTAGTGGTCTTCTATCCCTTCGCCTTCTCCGGAATCTGCACCGGGGAGTTGTGCGAGATCCGCGACAATCTGGGTATTTTCGAACACGCCAACGCCACAGTTCTCGGGGTGTCCGTGGACAGCAAGTTCGCTTTGCGGGCTTACGCGGATAAGGAAGGCTATGAGTTCGATCTCTTGGCGGACTTCTGGCCGCACGGGGAAGTAGCCGAAAAATATGGCGTGTTTGATTCAGCTACCGGTATGTCCTTGCGGGGCACTTTCATCATTGATGCCGCGGGCATCATCCGCTATGTCGTGGTCAATCCTCGCGGCCAGGCACGCGACTTGGCGGAATATCGCGAGGCATTGTCCGCACTTGGCCAGGCCTAGCGCGGATGAGCGCCCAACGGCCCGGCGTCGGAATGACCGGCTTCGCCATTCATCCGCCGGCACCCACAGTTGAGTTGGATGAAGGCGAGTTGGACGTTCTGCGCCAAGCCGCCGGGATCCTCGGCGGCAAGCGGTTCGCTGTCCTGACAGGAGCCGGCCTCAGCACTGACTCCGGAATCCCCGACTACCGCGGCCCGGGAGCCGCGCCGCGGAATCCGATGACCTTCCAGGAGTTCATCGCAAGCCCCGCCAACCGGCGCCGGTACTGGGCGAGGAACCACCTTGGCTGGTCGCACCTCCGGCATGCGGACCCCAATGCCGGGCACGCCGCCGTCGCCCTCCTTGAGCGGCGCGGGCTGATCACGGGGCTCATCACGCAGAACGTGGACCGTCTGCACGAGGACGCGGGCAGCATCAATGTGGTGGACCTGCATGGCCGCTACGATCGCGTGATCTGCCTTGACGGGGGACACGTCTTCACCCGGCGGCTCGTGGCGTCGATTCTTGAGGAAATCAATCCCGGCTTCCTCGAAGCCGCGCAGGCTTCCGGCGTCGTGGAGATGGCACCCGACGCGGACGCCTCGGTGGAGGATCCCGAGCTCATCCGGTCGTTCGTCGTCGCTGTTTGTCCCGTGTGCGGGGGAACGCTCAAACCCGACTTCGTGTACTTCGGTGAAAATGTGCCCAGGGACCGGGTGCAGCGCGCCTATTCCATGGTGGACGAAGCCGGGGCGTTGCTGGTGGCAGGTTCTTCGTTGACGGTCATGAGCGGGCTGAGGTTCGTGCGGCACGCAGCCAAACTCGACAAGCCGGTAGTGATCATCAACCGTGGGCCGACCCGCGGCGACGGGTTCGCGAACCTCAAGGTGGAAGCCGGAGTCAGCGGCGCGCTGGCCTGGCTTGCGGCTGAACTTCCCGACTTGCTGCCTCTCGGGCGGCCGATTGGTGTTCCAGGCGAATGATCCGGTAGAGTACATGTTCGTTGGTTGAAGCGCTGAGAGTGCTGAAATCAGTGTTTGGGTCTTTAGCTCAGCTGGTAGAGCGCCACGTTTACACCGTGGATGTCATCGGTTCGATCCCGGTAGGACCCACTTCTATAAAGAGGCCCTGACCTGCAGAGATGTCGGTTGGGGCCTCTTCTCTTTTTGGAATGGCCGGGCGGTGTGCAGCAAATGTGCAGCAAACCCTGCACTCACAAGCCTTCGCAAAACTGGAAGTCTGTCTTGAAACGGCTGAGCGTAGGGCGTGAATCCCGAACGAGGCGACGTAACCGCTCGGGTCATGATCACGCTGGTGAACAATGCCTGCTCACACCACCGATGGTGGCCGTCCGCGTAATCGTTTGGCTGGAAGCCGTCAATTCGCTATCGCTTGGCCTATCCTTCATCTCTGGGGGGCAGCTGTTCCCGGGATCATTGACTCAGGGGGCAATCAGGACATGGCTAAGAGCGACAGGAAGCGGATTCAGCGGACCATCCAGTACTGGCGGCTGGTCCGGTCCGGTTCGGCGGCCGCGGTCGACGAGCAAGACTGGTATGCCTTCATGAAAAGGATCTACGGCAGGCCGATCACGCATCGGGTCGTTGAGAAGGACATTTCGGGAAAGGTCTTTTCCAGGGAGCCCGACGACCTCACGGCCATATTGGTCAAGGAGCAGCTAGCAGATCACTGCAAAGCAAGCTACGACGGCGCCGTCTACGCCTTGGTTCTTTCCACGGATAAAGACCATGTGCCAAGTCAGCGACACCGAACTAGCGGTGACCAAAAGCCGATGTCCACTGACGACCAACACGTGCCGGTTGACAACACTTTCGTTTGGTTTCTGCCGATGGGCAACCTGATCGCAGTACTTCAGGAGAACCAGTCCGCGATCCGGGCGCAGTACATCTGTGGCTGGTTGGACCGCGCATTGAGAGACGAAGACCTTCTGCCGAGCCATAACTTTCACTGGGACGCTGCTCCGGTCATCGACCCGAGCACCCGCGAGGCGCTCAGATCGGCTAGGGGCCTCCGCAGCGCAACACTCGGCGCAAGCGTCCCAGCTGGGGAAACCAGTGGACTCAGAACTTTGCTTGGCGGCGACGCCAATTATGAGGGGGAGTTCGAGTTGGAAATAAAGATTCGACACATCAAGAAACGGAACCCGAGCCATCACGACCGTGACGCGGAAAAGACCCTCCGGTGGTTCGAAGAGACTTTCGGACAACATGCCGATAGCCTGAAGAAGGCAAACGTAGTGCTCGAGGGGCCAGGGCGCCGACCTGGCGAGATCGATATGCTTCGCCACAGGATGACCCGCAAGGCTCAAGTGCAAATCGAGGATAAAGGCCGGTCTATCAATTCGTCGTCGGCCATGCATGCCATCATGAAGGCATTCGCAGCGGACGCCGGTTCGCTCGTTAAACTCAGAAAGCAGTAGAGACCATGACCGACGACACCGTAAAGCAGGAGACACTCAGCCTTTGGGTAGCCCTAGCGGTCCTGGTAGTCGTAGCGGTCGGAGCATCGGTTTGGGCCGGATTTCTGTTCACTGACCTCCAAGCCGATGACACAAGGGCTGGCCTCACAAACATCGCCACGCTAGGTGGGGTAGCGGGCGGCCTTTCACTGGCTGGAACTGCGGTGCTTTCCTTGACTGGCGAAAGCGTCAGTCGCCTGGTCAAGAAGTTCGGCAAGTGGATCCGCGGCATCCTATTTGGGGGCTACGTGATCATGCTTCTCGCCGCTTTTGCCGCAGGCCTCGGGGCAATGTTCCCCAAGTGGCCCGGAGCGCCGTGGCTAATTTCGAGCACTACAGCGCTGATCCTGCTCGGGCTAACAGTTACGGCTATGTTCATCAACACCGCCTTCCACTGGCATCACAGTGGCAAGACACCCTGACGAACTCTAGTGGCCAATAAAGGAACCGGCACAAAAGCACTTCGAGGATGGTGTTCGCTGCGGCGGCGGACGCGTTCGACAAGCCGAACAGAGTCCAAGTTGGGTCTAGATCCAGAGGCGTCCGGGATGTTCTTCTGATTCACCCACCCGGATCCCTCCCAGCAGCCTGAACAAGAGCATTTCATCCTGCTGCATTCATCCAGTGTGCTCCCCAGGACGCCACTAAATCCGTTCGCCGAGTGTGGCTACACACCCAATAGAATTTCGGGGTGGAAATTGCCTGCACCATGGAAGCCCTAGACGGCATCTTCAGTCGTGTCACTGTGTCGGCCGCGACTTACGAGGAAGTCTAGCGGGGGCCAGGGCTCAGGTCCCCGAGGGTAGCCGCATGATCGCGATCCGCCGGAGCAACTGAGCCGCGACTCACATCATTCGCATCATGCTGCCCGGACGATGGGCAGCTCGGCCCATTCGGTTGTGTAGCGTGGGCTGAGCATGTCCCGCTTCATGGTCCAGTCCGGGCCTCCCTTGATACCGGCGTGCCCGAGCCCGATTGAACCCCGACCGTATTTCTTGCTGACGTCCTCGAGCAGTGTCCCGATGCCTCGTTCTTCGTGGGCGTTCTCGAACAGTTCTAGAGGCTTCTGGTTTCCGCTGGGTCGCAGGTCGGTGACCATGATCCCGGCCCGGACATACTTGACTCCTTCAACGATTCGCGGGAGCAACGAATGGGCGGCTTTTGTGAGGATTACCGGGTCAGCGGTTGGCATTGGCAGAGGGACGTTCACCGACGGGAAGGACTTGTCTTTGGGGTTGTAGTACGACGTCGCTGCAAACGCGGTCAGCAGTTTCGCTTGCTCATCGTGCTTGGCTAGGCGAGCACTCGCCATCTGTGCATAGACGCTCAAGACCTGGCGCAGGTCAGCCGCCGTCGTGATCGGCCTGGAAAAGGACCGGCTGAAAATGAGCTGGTCCCGGCCGATCCGCTCCTCTTCCATAGGGATACACGGGGTGCCCTGAAGTTCGAGCACGGTGCGCATCATCACGATGGAGAACTTGTCCCGGATGGCGACAGGGTCGGCACGGGACAGATCGAGGATCGAGTAAATCCCCATGGCGTAAAGCCGCTTGGTGAGCCTGGCGGCCACCCCCCAGATTTCGATCACAGACAAGCGGGACATGAGTGCCTCGCGTTGGTCCGCGGGGACTGACTCCCAGCGGCAGACCCCGTTGAACGCTGGATTGTGTTTCGCCCATTTGTTGGCCAGCTTGGCGAGCGTCTTTGTCGGGGCAATGCCGACGCAGACGGGGACGCCGACGTTCCGCTTACAGGCGTCCTTCATCGTCCGGCCAAGTGCCAGAAGATCCTCCCCGGAGCCTTTGACGCCGAGGAAGCACTCATCGATTGAGTAGACCTCCTGCCAAGCGGAATATCGAGCGAGCAGCTCCATTACGCGGGCACTGATCGATCCGTAGAGCTCGTAGTTGCTGGACTTCGCAATCAACCCCCATTCCTTGGCCCGCGGCGCGAGCTTGAACCACGGCTCGCCGAGCGCGATCCCGAGCTTCTTGGCCTCGTTCGACCTCGTGACTGCACAGCCATCGTTGTTGGACAGAACAATGAGCGGTTTGCCTTCGAGCGAGGGATCGAAGATCCGCTCAGCGCTTGCGTAGAAGCAGTTGACGTCGATGTGCGCGATCTCCGGCATGCGGCGCATCACTGCCGGTTTAGACATGGTGGAGGCACCAGGTGACGACTCCCCAGATCCGAAGATCGGAGAGTTCAGGGACTCGGATGGGCGGGTAGTCCGGGTTGTCCGACTGCAGAATGATGCCGGCCCGGGAAATGTGGAGGCGCTTGATGGTGAGTTCGTCGTCGAGGATCGCGACGACTACCGAGCCGTGCTTGGGCGTGAGCGCCCTGTTGACGATGAGCTCGTCTCCATCGCTGATGCCCGCGGGCTCCATGGAGTCTCCGGCCACCCGGACGATGAAGGTGCTCGTTTTGTCCTTGATCAGGTGCTCGTTCAGGTCGAGTTCCGCCGAAAAGTAGTCCTGGCTCGGCGAGGGGTAGCCAGCGGGGACGGCCACCGGGGCGACCGGGATGCGCCCGGGCTCGGCCCCCGCTTTTATCATGCGAGGGTCTAGGGCAAGAGACATGACACACCTTTTATTCGAATATATGTTCTATTCAAATAGTAGCCCTAAGCTCGGACATCCAGACGGGTATCACGGAGGCAAGCACCAAGAGCCACTCTCCCTAGGACGCCCACGTAAGTTATCTGATTGACTGGAGCGCACCAACCTTGGGCCTCGTAACGATTAGGGTTCCGGATCAACACTGAGTGGAGCGCGAAGTGATTGGGTTCCTCATGAACCCAACTGTGGAACAGCAGGTGACGATCGATCACGTCTTTCCACCAAGGACTTAGAACGGCCAAACACAACAAAACAGCCCCCCGCCGTCTGGGCCGGCGAGGGGCTGATTGTGTGTAGTCGTGGGCGGGGGTACACGGCGCGCTAAGTCGCCGGTTACACCGATCCAACAGGGGCCGCGTGCGGCGCGGATCCGGGCGCGGCCGGACGCTCAGAGTAATTACTGGAAGCCAGCGCCGGGAAAACTGTTGGATCAGCTGCGGTCTTCCGGAGCGAACCATGGGGCATGCTTCCTCAGCCAGTCGTTCACGCCTGGCACGGCGAGGAACCGGGTGACGAGCGCCGTCAGGATGGTGACCCCGGCCAACGCCGCGTTGAGGAATAGAAACACCCACACCGGCAGATGAATCTCGTAGGGCTTGAGCGCTTCAATGGTTGCGGCCAGGATTCCGTTGAGCAGCGGGAACAAGGCGATGACCGCGGCGAGCGTGGTCCTGAGTACCGCGGATCGAGGGTTGCGCTCCTGGGTGCTCTTCGGGATGGCTGAATGGTCACCCATTTTTGGCTCCTTCGATGTGGACGTCGACTTTCACGACGGACTCTGTGACTGCCTGTTTGACGGCGTCCCTGATTTGGTCGACTGTGGCGCCGTCGCTTGCTGCGGAGGCTGCGGCTGCTGCGAGGATCTGGATGACGTGGTCGTCGTTCCAGCTCACCATTGCCCCGAGGCTTGTCTTGCCAGGCATCTGTCCGCCTCGAGGGATCTCGGCGTTCAGGACAGCCGACGGGATCTTTCCTATGAGCCCTTGGGTTTGGAGCACATGGCTGCGGTATTCGTTGATGAGCTCGCCAAGGGTGTTCGTCTTGTCTAGCGGTTGGAAGGTCATGAGCTTGGCGACAACAACGTTGCCGATGCGGTCGTACTCGTCATCTGTCAGTGGCATTTCGTCCTCCTGTGCTGGTGCAGATGTGCTGGCCGGAATCAGGCCAGTCAGGTATGGGGCGGGGTCAATACGCCCGTAGGTTGAACTGTTGAGGTCGTACCTATCAGGCAGTACCTCGAAGTGCAGGTGCGGTCCGGTCGATGCGCCGCCCGATGTCCCTGAGTAGGCCACGACCTGCCCGGCCGATACCCGCTGACCAACGGCCACTGCTTCGGATGACAGGTGCGCGGACACGGTAAGGAACGTTCCGTGGTCAATGACGACCACTCGCCCAGCCCAGTCCGGCAGGATCCACCAAGGGTTGTCCGAATATCTGCCCGAGATCGCCCCGGCGGCCTTTACGACCCCATCCGCGATGGCAACCACGGGAGTACCTGCGGGTACGGCGTAGTCCGTGCCCGTGTGGCCTCCGGGCGGGTTGAAACCGCCGGGGTTTGTCCCGAAGTATTGGCTTACACGTGCTTCACCAACTGGTTTCATTGGTACCCCTTTCCGGGCAGGAAAAAGGCCCCGGGAATTCCCGGAGCAGGGAGGCTTGATAAGCCGGCTAGGGTTGCCGCTGGCCCGTTACGGTTTGATGATGAAGAACGCCGCGATCACGGCGGATACCACGGCGCCGATGACGATCCGGGCGGCCCAGAGCTGCCACGATTCAAGCTCGGCAATACGGCGTGTTGCCTCCGTGATCGCCAGCTCACGCTGCAGCACTGCGGCTTCAAGCTTTTCATGCCACTGATCTTCGATGCGTTTCAGGTCGGGCCAGCGTGGGTACTGGTCAAGGCGTTCGGTGATTGCCTTCACCGAATCCACCAAGCCGTCAAGCTTGCGGGACACCTCACCCAGGGTGACCTCCTCGGTTGGCGGTGTCATGAGTTACCCAACCCTCGTGACTCGTAGGCGGCCGGTGAAGGTCTTGTTGGACCCTGAAGTCTGTAGGATTTGCGGGGCGATGAAGGAGCCTCCTGCAAGGTACATCGGTGTTCCCGGAGCGGCACTACTGTCTTCGCCCGCGCCGATCGAGATCCGGGTGGTGCCGCCGTTATCGATGAAGCTTCGGCCCGAAACCGCGGTGGTAAACGCGATCGACGCCGTGACCACGTACAAGCCGGCATCACGGACCATGATTCGGTCTGTTCCAGCGGTGGTCACGAACGCCAGGTCGGTTGTTTTGGCGGGGTCCACGCTGAAGACACCCAGCCCCCACACGGAGCCGCTAAGGGAAGTGTTGGATGCAGAGGTGAACTCCGCCTGCCCAAAGTGATCCCAAGTTGTTCCGTTCCATTGTTCCCGGATTTGCATGCCTAAGATCGGGCGAAAGATCTGCTGACCCACGGAAGGTATCGTGATCTCGTCGCGTTCCGCCGCCGTCCGGATAGTCAACGGCGCGCCGCGGGCAGCTGTGTGCCGCCAAACCTGCGTGAGGGTATTCAGCCCGCCGGATGTCCCCGTGGTACCGGAGAAGATCTGTGCCTCGGCCAGAACGTACGCCCCGGACGGAACGCTCCCGTACGGCTTGGACGGACTCGCGCCGGCGAGCCCTTGGGTCACGCCGGCAAGGGCCTGGTTGTCGGCGTCGCCTTTGGCGGTGTCGTTCTGCTTTACCCAGATCAGGTCCCAGCGTGATCCCGATCCTGGGGCGTTGCCGGTCGGCACGTTGGTCGTGCCGGTCAGGGTCGGGGTGTACACGCCCTCACCGGCCGTGCGGCTGATCACCAGGGCGCAGGGTCCGATGTCGTAAGACATGTTCGCCTTGCCGACAACGAGAAGCGGGGTTGCCTGGGCAAGGACTCCCGAGCGCGGCACGCCGGGCGCGTTCTCCGCATACAGACCGGCCAGCTGCAGTCGATGCTCGGTCGTCGTCGTGCCGATCGCGCCGACCTTGGAAACGCCGGGTCCGCGGTTCACGGTCATAGGGTGCCTCCCAGGGCTCTTACAGCGGCCTCGAGGCCGGCAATCCTGTTATCTTGTTCAAGGGACTTCTCTCCCTGGTCTCTGAGCTGACGCTGCTGGTCCTTAATGACCTCGAGCTGAGCGAGCGAGAGCAGGTCATAGCGAACGCCATCGATCAGCGGCCCTTGCCCGTCGCCGGCGTCGAACCAAAGAACGATCTCCGGGACCAGCTCGTGGACTTCCTCTGCGATCAGGCCGTATTCATCCACGGCGCCCGGGACCATCCGGGCCGGGCCTTCCTGCCCTTCAGGCGGCGGCACCGGTACCGGCTTGCGGTCAAAGATCACCGGACGCAGCTGCAACACCTTCGCCGGATCAATCCCGGCATAGTCCCGGACGTTCTGCTTGTACCGGATCGAGGACGTGTTCTTCCCCAGATGGTTGCCGGCGTCGTTCCCCACCCACACCGCATAGAACGTGGACCCCGCGACATTGTTGTTGAACGCGTAGGACGATCCGTCCGCGAGCGCCACCGGACTGGTGATGTCCGAGCCGGGGTGGGTGTGCGCGGATGGGGGGAAGCTTGCGGGTTTGCCGCTGATCCCGGACCAGGAGATGGCTCCGTTGACGAGCAGCTGCACCCATGTGCTGGTGGCGCTGTTCCAGATCTCGCCACCGTACTGGCCAGGTGCTGAGAGCAGGGGCCCAAAGCGGGCTACGGGTTGTCCGGTGGCATCGAGGGTGACGAATGCTCCGTCGCTGGTTTGGATGTACGTGACTGTCTTGCCGGAGGTCCCGACGGCCTGAAGGCCGGTGGAATCCACTTTGATGCCTTGGCCGGTCGGCCCGGTGATCGACATCGACCGCTGCGGAGCAGCCCGCTCGAGTTTGTCGACCCGGATGCCGATTTCCTTGAGCAGATTCATGAACGCGACCAGAGGATCGGGTTCATGGGTGGCGCGGGGGACGCCGTCCAGATCGTCAGTCATGGTTTTCAGGCACCTCCTTGGATGGGAGCGAGCACGATTTTGACCGTGCTGCTGTGGTTGCCGTCGATGGACATCATGCGGGTGCGTACGGGGCCTGGATTGAGGATCGGGTGATTGTCAGGGATGATGGCTTGCGCCCATTCGCCGGGCAGGTAGGAGCCGAGCTTCGGGGAGGAGTCTGCCCTGACCGACACGGACCATGTCTCCACCGGGTACTTAGCCGATGCCATTGCCGTGTCCGCGTAGCCCTGCAGGATGGTGAGGTCTTCGACGTCCTTGGATGCGGAGTCGGCTTCCGTCCAGGGGTACCCGGCTGTTGTCAGCAAGGTGGTGTCCTGGGCCCATTTGAGCCTCATGTCCTTCTCGGACCCTGCTCCCGGCTGGTATGTCTTCGCGGCCATGCCCGTGGCGTCCTCCACGACTCCGAATCCGACGACACCGGACTTTTCAGCGGTTCCGTCCCAGATCCAGTCATCGCCCGCCTGGGTGAGGAGCGGATTGGCGGTCGTGCCGTGGGACATTACCCATTCGACCAGCGTCGGGTCGGTGCCGTTGTAGCGCGGCTGGAAGCGGATGTCCGGGCCCCGCTTCCAGCCCGTCATGTCCCGGAGGAGCTTGCCCAACCATTGCAACTGGTACCCCGGAATGTGCCACTCGTTCGTGCCCGCGACCACGTCCGGCAGGACGATCGGCAGGCCGGGATTGTCGGGGTTGGTCTGGATGCTGATCCTTACAAGCTCGCGGGCGATGCTCCCGACCGTCTTGGAAACGATGTCCATGGTTACCTGGGTGGGTGAGACCCCGCTGGCGAGCGCCACCCAGGGCAGGGCTTTGACGGCGTCCAGGATGGACCAGATACCGGCGCCTGAAACCTTGAGGGTTTCTTTGTTCGGGTCGTAGGCACGTTTCCAGATAGGGCCGGCTTCGAGGATCGTGTTGTCGTAGGCGACTGCGATGAATTGCTTCAGGGGTGCTGTGGCGGCCCGGATCCCGAGCCGTTCGATTTGCTTGGACCGGAGTCTGACGGTCGCCTCGATGGGGCCGGCGTCGTTCAGGCGCTGCCCCCAGGAATCGAGGGCGGAGACGGGCAGGTCCGCGGTGATTCGGCCGGTGACCGTGTTGCCGACGAACACCCGGTATCCCTCGGTTACCACCATGCGGGTTTCACCTCCGTGACGAGTTGAAGGTCGGCTGAGCCGACAGCTTCGAGCAGCCATGTGCCTGCCTGGGCTTTGGCGAGCCGCACCCATTCGCGGCGGACCAGCAGCGGGGACCGGTCTGCGTAGCCGTCAAGCGTCACTGAGCCGTCGGTGCTGTCGAGGATCAGCGATTGTCCGCTGATCAGCGTCCCGGCGTAGATGAGCCGTCGGCCCGTCTGCAGGTGAGTGATCGTGAAACCACCGGGTGCCACACCGGTGAGGGTGTGGACGATGCTGGCGGTTTCGGTGCTGCCGTCGTTGGTCAGTGTCAACGTGCCGGGGTTTCCGCCGTCCCCGTAGTCCAGGATGTCGTCGAGGGGGTAGGCGAGGCCTCCGCCCGCTGTGGCCACGCCCGTTGACGCCGACACGGCCGCGCCGTACCTGCGCGGATCCGGGCAAAGGAGCTGCACCTGGTAGGTCAGTGTGGTGTCGTTCTTCCAGCCGATGTTCGGCTGGGTGAAGAGCTCCGCTTCCGAGAACATGTCCACCGTCGAGGTGTCCGTCACCGCAAGAAGGCCGAACGTCCCGTCTGCGAGAAGCGCGTTGATCTTCTGCTCAGCTAGCGTCGCAGCGGCCACGGTCGGGGCGGTGGCGTCGCCCTTGATCGTGACCAGGCGCCCGCTCCGCCAGCCCCTCTCCGCGAATTCGCCATGCGCCCACAGGCGGTCGGTCCGGTCCCGGCGTACACCGGGACCGGTGCCGCTACCCCACCCGTCCAGATCATCCATCCACAAGGTGAAGCCGTCAGGGCTGGTCCAGCCGTCTTCGCTGAAGGTCAGCCCATCAACCGTGGCGGTGCGCAATCCAGCCATGTCACCCCTTCCACAACAGCTGCTCCGCCGTGGCCCGTCCGACCGTGACCTCGTCCATGCCGGGGGCCGCATTGACCTGCACAGGCCTCTGCGAGCGCAGGAGATCCAGCAGGGCGTCGAGCTTCTCTTCGAAGCTCTGCCCGCTGCTCCTGCCCCCACTGGAGCCTGTTGTTCCGAAGCCGGGGATCACGACATCGGGGACCCGGACCAGCCGGGACATGCGTGCGTCAATGCGGTCCTGCATCCTGTCAGCGCCGATGATCACGCCTTCGCCGAGGTTCTCGCCGTACCCGGTGAATTCCTTCGACGGGGACGCGATGCCGAGGGCCGCCTTGAACGGGCCACGGATCATCTCGGGGAGCATGTCCGCGAAGAAGCTGCCAATGTTCCGAAGCAGGGAACCCGCACCGCTGATCAGGCCGTCGATGATGTTCCGGCCTGCCCCGTACAACCACGACCCGGCGCCGGCGAAGAAGCCCATGATCTGGCCCGGCAGATCACGGAAGAACCCCATGACGCCGCCGATCATGTCGCCGGCCCCGCGGAGTATGCCGCCGAAGATCCCGCCAACGACGTTGCCGACGAACTGCCACCCTGCGCTCCAGACTGCACCGATGACCTGCATCGCTCCGGAAATTATCTGCCAGAGCATCTGTCCGAGGCCGCTTACCACCCCGACGACCAGGTTGCCGATCCCTGAGAGGATCTGGAGGATCCCGTTCCAGGCGCCTGCCCAGTCGCCGGCGATGATCGCCATGACCGTATTGATCACTCCGGTAACGATTTGCAGCACGGACGTGATCACGGCGGCGATCAGCCCGAAGACGCTCTGCACGATCGGCAACAGAGCGCTGATCACAGGTGGGAGGATCTGCCCGAGCATCTGCACCAAAGGAACAATGGCGATCTGGATGATCTGGACGATCACCGGGATCAGCGACCCCAGCAGCCCGACCAGGGGCGGGATCAGCTGGGATATCAGCGGGAGCGCCATGCCGACCAAGGGCATGATGGCCGGGACCAGTCGAAGGAAGGCATCCATCAGGGCCTGGACGACGGGCATGAGGCCGGGGACCAGACTCAGGACGGCGGTCAGTACGGAGCCGACCATCGGTGTCAGGGACTCCAGGAAGGGCACCAGCGTTGCCCCTGCCGCGGCCGCAATCCCACCGAGTTGCTGAGCGATCTGAGGGATCAGCGGGCCGAGGACCTGGAAGATCATGCTCAGCGGGGAGAACTGCTGCCACAGACTGAAAACGGTGGGGACCAGAGGTGAGATCGCGTCCCACAACTGCCTGCCGAAGAGGCCCATCCGTTCGAAAGCCCCGGTGATCCCGGAGGACGTGACATCGTCACCACCCTCGGCGAAGGCCGAGAAGAACGCCCCTGCTCCGCCCCGCAGTTCGCCGAACAGCCCGTGTAGCCTGATTCCGGTTGACTCGAAGGCCCCGGCAACCCCGGACGAGGTGACCTCCCCGCCTTCGCGGACTCCTGCGAAGAACGCCCTCGCGGCACCGAGCCCGGCGGCGAGCGGTGCAACGATGCTTGAGTCTTCGCCGAACAGCTTGGACAGGATCGCCACGTTGGTGCCGCCGCCGGCCGCGACATCCTTGGCCTCGATGACCTTGTCCAGGAATCCCGAAACGCCGCGGACGCCGTCGAGGGCCTTGAGCCGCACCGCGGTGAAGGCGGGCGCCAGAAGGCTGCCCGTTTTCGCGGCGAGGTTCTCCTGCTCGGAAGCAAGCGTCTTTGCCACGTTGGCCGTCGACTGGGACGTGCGGGCGAAATCGCCCTGGGCGTCGGTGGTTTGTGCCAGGATCTCTGCCTGCGCGGCAAGCACCTTTTGCTGCGGTGTGAGCGCATCTTTCGTGGTGCTGATCAGACCCATGGCCATGGCCCGGTTCTTCAGCGACGCATCATCCAGCAGAACACCATAGGCGCGGATCGGCTCCATTTCGCCGCGAAGCGCCGCGCCGACAGCTTCAATGGCCTGCTCCGTGCTGGTGCCCTTGAACGAGGCCATGTCCCCGGACAGGGAGGTCATCTGCGTGGAGAAGCCCGCGAGGTCATCCCCTGCCAAGCCGGCGGATTTGCCGTAGGTTCCAAAGGTGTTGGCGGCGTTGATGACCTGCTGGGATGACAGGCCGAGGGTCGAGCCGGCGGTCTTGGATTGTTCGATGATCTTCGACATCGAGTCGCCGAACACGACGCCGGCTGCGGCGCTTGAGTCCTCCAGCTCGGAGAAGGACTCCACGCTCTGGATGCCCAGGTCTTTGATTTTGTCGACGGCGAACAAGGCGGCGAGCGGGGCGACGAGCTTGGCCGCTCCTGCGCCTACCTTGCCGAAAACACCGGTGAGCCCTTCGGCTTTGCCGTGGATGTTGTCAAAGACCCGGTCAACGCCCTTGTCCCTCGCGAAGACATCGAAGAACAGCGAACCGCCGGACATGGCACCACCTCCGCTAGTTCGTGCTCTCGATCTGCTTGAGAGCTGCGAGGTACAGGAGCCACATGTCGTAGCGCATCTCCCAGACGTTCATCGGAGTGATGCCGGGCCAAACGCGGCTGATCCTGGTGATGTGATCGAAGACCGATGCCTCAACGTCCTCGACGTGCTCCGGGCCTACTCCGCCGGCGGCCCGACGGGAGCCGCGGCTTTCGGCGCGCGCTTTGCCCGGACGGAAGCCGTCCGGGCTCGTGTAGGGCGCTCAGCGACCTCTGAGGCCTTTTCCACGGCAGGTTCCGCCGTGGCCCATTCATACTCGTCCAGCGGGACGGAAGCCGCCTCTTCGAAAGTGACCTTGTCCCCGGCAACCCTGCGTGCCAGCCAGATGATCGAAGCGAAGATCCTGAGGGTTTCCGGATCATCGATGATATCCAGCGGGGCCTTGCCGACGAACTCCCTGGACGCCCGCATCAGCGTTTTCATGCCAACGCCGGCTTTCGCCTGCAGCTCCATCAGAGTCAACAGGCTCGGGCGCTGCAGGCCCGCCTCGAGGTCATACTCGCGCCCGGAAATCAGGATCTTCATTGGGAACCAATCTCTCTGGCCGCAGCGTCGATCACATCGACCACGGCCTTCTTGAAGGAATTTCGTTGCTTTGCAATCGGCCGGTAGAACCAGGGCTTGCCCCGCTGATTGACCCACGTATCGGTGTCCCCGAACACGGGATGCCGGAACCTGTCCCGGCCGTAGAGGTAGAGCATCGGCTGGCTGCCGGCAGGCAGGCGCTTCTTGGCCGCCGTGATCCGGATCCCCTCGCCCGTCACATCCCCGGTTTTCTTGGACACGCGACCGGTACGGATTGACGCAGTCACGCCGGCCGCGAGCGCGGAGCGGACGATATTTCGGTTGCGGGATGCTGCAGCGCTGGTCCGTTCCTGGTTCCTGCCGAGACCGAGAGCTGCCAGGGCCGCGCCGCGTTTGATCTGGCGGGCGGTCCGCTGGTCTGCCTTGGGCGGTGTGGGGCCGGTGACTTCGGCGCGGACGGCCGCGATGGCCGGGTCTGCTGCTGCCCGGAGGTTTATGCGGAGGTCCCGCCGCGCGACTTTGTCCCAGGTCCGGGAAGCCTGCACGAGGGTGCGCAAGCTTCCCGGGTCGATCTCGATCTGTACTTCGGGACCTGACGCGTCGGCCATCAGACGGTGACGTCGGTGGAGACGATCGCGACGTAGATCGGGGACCCCGTGAGACCATCCAGGCCGGTGAAATCGATCGACAGGGCCACTACCTGGCCGCCGCCTGCCGTTGGCAGGTCGCCCTCCAATGCCACGACGGGGATGGTGATCTCGAGGGTGGGTTTCGCGGATGCGCCGATGATCGTCGCGGTCTGGAACGTCAGGACAATGGCTACCTGTTGCTGGTTCAGGTATGCGTCCCGCAGGACCGTGTCAGTGTACTCGGCGCTGATTTTTCCCTTGAGCTCGGCCATGCCGTCCGTGACGGGCCGGCGGCTGCGTTTGCCGCCGCCGCCGAAGGCGAATCCTTTGTCGTCGATCTTGTTGTCCCACGAGAAGGTGAAGTCCGTGATGTTCGCGGCCACGGTCCCTCCGGAGGCGAGAGCCGTCGCGGTGGGAGGCGTGACGGCGCCGCCGACCTTGATCGCGCCGTGGATGAACGTCAGCAGTTCCAGGTTCGCGACGTAGGACGGGGCGGCGTAGGCGACGTCTGTCTTGACTTCGCGGGAGTCCCAGGAGGTCTTGAGCTTGACGATGTCTCCGTTGGAGGCGGAGAGTTCCCCGGATTTGCAGACCGAGCCGTTGAAGGTCATTGGGGTGGTTGCGCCGCCGCCGACTGTGGGGATGCCCTTCTGGATGGTGAAGGATGGCAGTGGCTCGGTGGTGGCGGGGGTGAAGAGGTGCTGGTAGACGCCGGCCTGGCCGGGCACGGGGGTCGAGGTGACCGCGCCGAAGAGCGCCTTGAAGAAGACGCCCATGCCCTTTGTGGCCACTTCCAGGTTGATGTCGCCTCCGGCCCGCTGTTTACCCAGGGCGCGACGGCTGGCGCGTGCGACCCGTGACCCGACGCGCATTCCGGCGCCCTGGACAAACGTCGGATCCCATTTAAGGTTCTCGTCCAGGAACTCGGGGAACTTGGTAACGGTGACTCCGGTGCCGTAGACGGTTTCTTCGCCGAGACCGACCGAGCAGTCCTGCATAGTGCCCATGGCTTATCCTCCTAACTGCCCGACTTGCGCCGGCGGCGGGTAGTTGCTGGCGGGACGGGATCCGGCTCGGTCCCGCCGTCCGTATCCGGCTTGTTGGCTGGAGTTTCTCCAGCGGATTCGGGGACGCCGAAAATCTCGTCTGCGATGGCCCTTGCCGCAGCGTCCACCGGCGCGTAGTTCTCGGCCTGGGGCAGCAACCGGCGGGCGACGTCGTCCTTCACTTCGATTTCCTCGTCCGCGTCCAGGAAGACTCCCAGCAGCGGCACGTCGAGCTCCCCGTACGGGCAGACGTTTTTGATGATTGGCATGGTGATGGCTCCTAGTTCCGAATCCGCGCTTTGGCGGTGAATGTGGCCAGGACATCGATCATCCGGCCCTTGTGCATGACTTCCTCGGGCGTGGCACCCGGGGAATCGTGGGAGGTCAGGAAGCACTCCCGGACCGTGCCGCCCACCGTGGTGTCGGTTACCCGGACGTAGTGCTCGAGCAGCCGTAGCAGCTCGTAGCAGCGGCGCGATGCTTCGATCTCTGCCTCTTCGGCGCCGCCCCTGACGACGGAAAGCTGCACATCGAGGGTGATCGTTTCCTCGCGAGACCGGTTGGTGCCCATCGTGGCCTTTTCCTGGCCGACGCCGACGGCGCCGAAGGACACGATCTCGTCTGGGTCGATGGTCGCGGGCTGCCCGAAACACACGTAGACCGCGGCCGTTCCGGGGCCGGTGGCCATCAGCCGTTTTGCCTCGTTGTAGAACGCTTCCTTGAAGGCTAGGGCCACGGTGGCCATGGTCAGCTCCATCAGGCAAACCCTCCGGTCTCTTCATCCGGTGTGCACAGTTCGATGACCCGGCGCGGTACCGCGAACCCGGACGGTGTGAACACCTCGTCATCAGGTGTCTGCCCGCGAATTGATCCGCCTTGGTTCTGCATACCGTTCTCCCACCAGTGCCGGACCAGTTCCCGGACCGCAAGTCGAACGTTCGGGGCAACCAAGCCCCCGCCGACAGTGAACGTCACCACGACCTCACCAGGGGCGAAACGGGCCGGCGCAAGGCGGCTTCCGGCGTACACCAGTCCCGCGACCAAATCCGCGAAGTAATCCGTGACCGGAACCCCGTTGACCAGCACGGAGGTGATCGCTGTCGGTGTTCCCGGGAGCACGATCGCCGCACGATCGCCCCATCCGGTGAGCGTCTCGGTACTGGAGAGCAGCGGGCCAGTGATGTCCTCGATGACGGGCGTCGCCGCGGCGACATACAGCCGCAGATCCTCCGACCGCTCAATCGGCGTAGTTCCCGTCCAGCGAAGCCCGGCGCTGGCTTCCTTCAGCGGGATAAGGAACCGGGGATCGGCAGGCCATACGTCCAAGACGTCTGTGTAGGCTGCCGATCCCTCGACCGACCAGCTGAGCAAGTACCTGCCGGGCATCGGCGGTACGAACTCCGCGGTCGGCTCCGTCCCGCCTATGACCGTCGGCGCCGGGTCCAGCAGGGTCCCGTCAGGCTTCCTGACCGCGAGCTGATGGGGTCCGTCAGGCGTGGCATTGGGCCACTTGACGCTGGCCCTTGCGCCGAGGTCAATGGAGGCCATCAGTCAGCCGACTCCTGATCTTTGATGCTCGCCTTGGCCGGAACCGTTGCCGTTTCTACCGGCGCGGTGACCGTCGCGGTTTCGACGGCGGGAAGCGCGGCCAATCCATTGGCGACCATCGAAGTGGCCTCGTCCCTCGGCAACGTCACCGTGGTGCCGGGTTTGGGCCAGTCTTCGCCGTCCCGGGTCCCGGAAAGCTGGACCTTCATAACGACCTCCAGAACGTCCTGGCCAAGGCCATGGTCTTCCGGCACCGGATGGCTCTCCGGCGGGGTCTGCGGATCCGGGCCGGTGTCGAGGACCTTCTCGTCTTCGGCCGGCTTGTTTACTGATTTTGCTGGGGGCATTGTTCACTCCTTGAAGTATTGGTGGGTTGCCATTTGGTGGGCCGGGACTCGGGGGTCTCCGGCCCACCAGATGGTGTCTTAGGTGGCGGCACCGACGAGGTGCTTGAAGGCGCCCGTCTGGTCAGCCAGGAGACCGTCACCGCGGACAATTGCCCGGAAGGTGATCACGTCCTTGTTGAAGCCGAACTCGTCCGAGCGCTCGAAGCGCACGCCGTTGACGATGCGGACGATGTAAGCGGACAGATCTCCGAAGCCGACCGACTTGTTGTTCACGCCAGTGCCGGCAACGTAGGGGTCCGTGTAGACAGGCTTGGCCAGAATGAGATCCGGCTGCCCTGCCACTGTGGAGGCCTCCCACAGGTAGCGGCCCGAGGTGTCCTTCAGCTTCCGGATGGCTCCGGCGGTTCCGTCCTTGATCAGCCAACCCGCGTTCGGGCTCTTGCGGTAAGCGCCGATCACGGAATAGAACAGGTCGATCAGGTTGTCGAACGTCGGCGCACCCGCAACTCCGGTACCGGAGGTCACGCCCAGTGTGGAGGAGTTGAAGATGCCCGCCGGCTCGCCGGTGCCGTTGCCTGTGATCAGCTTCTGCCCCAAAGCGTTGCCGACAGCACGGCCGGCCATCCGGGCCAGGTAGCCTTCCAGGTCGACGGCGGTGTCATCAGCGAGTTCGCGGGGAACCTCGATGAGATCGCCGTACTTGTAGGAGCCCAGAGCACGCTTGCCGAAAACGGGGTCTGCCTGAGGAAGCACTCCACCTTCAGAGACCTGGGCACCGGTGCCATGGCTGGTCGAGACCGGCCATTCCATGGTCTCGCCCGTGGTTGTGGTGATCATGGTCGCACCGCCCTCGAGGAGCGACGCGGTGTCGATCATGTGTTCGAGCAGCCTGCCGACGAATGTCGTCGGGACCGTGTTGCCACCAGCGGTTGGTGTTCCCTTGGAAAGGGACCGCTGGGAGATGGCGCGCAGCTCCTGTGCGGTGGTTCGGAACTCTGCCTCCCTGACCTCGCCGCGCAGCATCGAGCGCAAAAGGGCGACGTCGGCATTGCCGCCGTCGTTGTTCTCGTCGCGGCGACGCTGCTCTTCGGGGTTGTGGCCCGCGTTGCGGAGTGCTTCCTCTGCTGCACGGGACTCGGCGTCGAATGCCACCAGCCGGTCGGACTGGGCGCGAAGCTCACCCATGTCCGCGCTGATTCGGTCGAACTGGGCGGATTCCTCTGCCGACAGGCCGCGGCTCTCGGCTTCAGCGGCGTCAAGCAGTGCCCGCGCCTGGGTTTCCAGGTTTTTGCGCTTCTCAATGAGAAGCTGTGCCATGGCATGAGTCATGTCGCATTCCCTCCTAGGAATGACAAAGACCCCGGCAATAGTCAGGGTCTTGGATGGGTAAGGGGGTTGCGGGTGGTTGTCTACCTGCCCACGGGGATACAGCTGCGGCTAGGCCAGGAGGTCCAGGCTTCGCCTCAGGGCAGCGATGGAAGAGTGGTTGTCTACCTGCTCTTCCTGCCGCCTTTCACCGCCGCCGTGTGCGCCGGGGATTGTGGGGACGAACAGCGAGCGCAGCTCGTCTTTTTCAGCAGCGGCCTGAACGAGGTCGATGCCGATGTGGAGGTGTGAGGCCAGTGAGCGCAGGCCCGTTGACGTGTCGCGGTATGCGGGGTTCGTGACGGGTGCGACGTCGACCAGTTGCACTGCTTGAAGGGTGCGCAGCGGGAAGCCTTCCGGGGTGAAGCCCCAGTCATCGGCCAGGGTGCGGAACGCGAAGGACGAGTATCTGAGGTCCCCTCGTTCGGCGAGCGCTTTGACGTCCCTGCCGGCCGTGGTGTCCGGCAACTGAATGTTGTAGCGGAGGCCGGTTCCGTCGATGTCCAGGGCGAGGGTGCCGCCCTCCGTGGTGCCAAGCAGCAGATCGTCAGAGTGGTTGAATCTGGCCACTACGGGGATCCCGTCGCCTAGGGACTTCGTGAACGCGGCGGGGTCCACCTGCTCGACGAAGCCGCCCAGATTTTGGGAGTACCTGTTGAAGACGGCGGCGTACCCGGTGAGGACGCCCAGTCCGGTCTCGGTGGCCCGGAACTCGACCGGTCGTGGAATGTGCCGCAACTCGACTTCCTGCATCGGACTAGCCTCCATTCTGTGGTTGTGTGACTTTGACGTTGGCGGGCAGGTCGGCGCCGGTCATGCGAACGATTTCGCGGGCTTCTTCCTCCGTGACGACCACTCCCACGCCGAGGTAGATCTTCTGGATGATTTCAGCGATGCGACGGGCCTTCTCGATGTCGTCGGTTGCGGTCGGGTCCAGACGGGTGCCGAAATTCTTCTGCCACAGTTCCAGCTCCGCAGCAGTCAAAGGTGCCCGGTCTTCGCCCGCGCGTGCCTCGTCCAGAGTCTCAACTCCGATCTTGAGGGCGATCTGCCGCGCTTCCATCCGCGTTTTCAGGTCGGTCCGCACGGTTGCATCGGCGTTGAATTTTGCATACTGTCCCGGGCGAAGCAGCCGGTTCAGGTGGTGCTCGAGCCGGGTGTAGATCGGTAGGAGTGCCCGGATCTGGTACTTGATCTGGTTAAGTTCCAGGGTGGAGTACGTCAGCCCGTTGGCGGCCTCCCCGCCGATTTCTTCCGGCTCGACGTGGTAAATGGACGCGATTGTGTTCGCGGTCGCCTTTATTGTTTCCAGGAACTGGGCCTCGTTTGGCTTGACCGATAGTGCCTCCCAGCTCCAATCGTTACCGGAGACGAAGATGTCGTTGTCGGCGACAGAGGCCTTGAACCGGGCTTTGGCCCGGGCTGTCTGCGTATCGTCAAGCTTCGCTTCGCTGTACTTCAGATGGCCGGAGGGCGTGGACCCATTCCGGAACCATTTGCGCCCGAACTTAACCGCCGCGTCTGCTGTCTCAAGTTGTGTCATGAACAGCTCTATCGGAGATAGCCCGACGCAACTGCCGGGGATGGTGTACCCCGGGACGTGGATAACGGTGGCTCGATCCAGGGGTCGGCCGTTGTAAGAGAACTGAGGGAGACCGGATGACTCATCAATGGTGACCGCGTCGGGGTGAAGCCAGCCGATCTTCTCCGCGTAGCCCCGGTTGTCCACCGCCGTGATGACCCCCGTGGCCTGGCCTCGCAGGGTGTAGGAGACGACGAACTGGTGCAGCCATTCCACGACGGTAGCCATGGGGTCCGGGTGCGGGTCAGCGAGCAGGGTCGGTTTCACATCAAGCCGCCGCTTGATCCCGCCGGCCTCGCTATACCCCTGGAGGGGCATCACCGAAATGGAGTCGGCGATCATTCCCGTGGCCGCATAAACCGGGGCGATCCGCAGGGCGGACTTCATGCTGCCGCCGAGCTTCCCGCCGCCGGCGTTGAACGCTCCGTAGGTGTCCTGAAGCAGCCGGGCCTCGGACTTCCTGAAGAACAAACTCACTCGCTGGCCCTCCACGAGATCAGCAGCAGCCCGACGCCGGCGGCAACGAACGCGGCCGGCACCCAGACCAGCGCGATGCCCGCCACGATCAGTCCGGCCCCAGCCAGGTCAAGGGCCGTTGTCACCAGCTTGCGCATGCCTCAAGCTCCTTCTCAGATCGTGTCGTCGGGATCGACGTCCTCGGGCATCTTCTCCAGCAGCAACCAACGGGCGAACGTCAGGGAGTAAAGGCCGCTGATGTCTCCCAGGGAGCGCCCTTTGCTCCAGATGAAAGCCGTCTCGCCCACGGTCCGCTTCACGGCGTTGCCCATGGACTTGTTCAGGACGGGGTCATTCGGAATCCGGATCTTTCTCTGAAGGAACGCGTCATAGAGACCGCCGCAGGCGTCCACCCGCTGCGGGCCAGTCAGCAACACGACTTCGAAGCCCTCGTCTTCAAGTTCCTTCTTCATGGACTTCGCCGCTCCGGCCCCGTCCATGGCGACCATGTTCCCGCCGTGCTTGCCGCGGAGCTGGACCAGGCGTTCAACGACGCCGGCGGTGCCGAGCCGTTCCTCAAGCAGTTCGGCGTAGCACTTCGCTTTTGGCTCGATGGAAGGCGCCGCGTAAGAGATCGATGTCGTCTCCCTGTCAGGCGAGGTGTCAATGGCCCAGCACAACGTGCCGGTCCAGGGCTTGCCCTCGCCGCGGTAGCAGCTCTCCCAGGCCGCCGTCGGGATGACCTTCGGTGGCGCCTTCGCTTGCGGCCACCATCCGTACCAGGCTCGCTCCCATTCGCGGAGCGAATCTTCGTCCTTGCCGACCCGCTGGGACATGATCCGGTCCGCGTCCAGGGTGTGTCCGACGGCGGGGTGCGTGTTGTGCAAGGTCTCCGGGTCATCGGGATCCGCGTCCGGGTCCGCGCTGTACTCGAGGTAGCAGATCCTGGAGGGCAGCTTGGATTCAATGATTGCCCGGCCCAGGTCCACTTTGCCCCGGAGATAGGTTGAGTTCGTGTCTCCGGCCGCTGAGAGGATCCACAGCTGCGAACCAATAACGGTCATCAGGGTTGGCTGGACGCCGCCTTCAAGGGTGGAGTCGACGTGCGCGTAGGCCTCGTCCAGGTGTGCCTCATGCAAAGTGTCACCGTGGCCGGCTTTTCGTCCGACGGCGTCAATCGCGAGCTCGGCGCCGTTCTTCCACAGGAGGGCTTCCTCGCCGCCACGCCAACGGGGCCGGGTCATGTAACTGGCGAACGGCGACTTCAGGAACGGCTTGTAAAAGTCCTTGCGAAGGCGGGCCAAAGCCTTGATACGGTTCTGCGCCGTGTACACCATGAGCGCGTCTTCAGTGGTCAGTGCGCGGTGCTTGGTCTTGGCCCGGGAAACCGTGGTCTTCCCGGCACGCCGCAGCACCACCCAGATCACAGTGTCGTAATAGAACCCGCCCGTCGCGGGGTCGATCTCGCACGCAACAGCCAGACCATCTCGCTGCCACGGCATGGGGTCATTGCCCATCGCGGCCATGACCTTGCAAACTGCGCCGCCGAGCGTCTTGCGGTCCGGGTTACGTTCGGTGGCGTACCGGGGTGGCGGATTCCTCGGGCTACTCATCAGCCTTCAGCAGCGCGGAAATGTCCCAGCTGTCAGAAGCACCTGGCGCAGCTTCAGTTCTGCGAAGCCGGTCAAAGCAGTTGAACAGCCGGGACTCCATGCCCGAGACCAGATCAAAGCGCTCCATGGCCGGGATCTGATCCAGCACCCGAGCGTTGTACCTGGCGAGCACCACCAACGTCTTCTTGAAAGGCGGCTCGCCAATGAGCTTGTCCAGCTCGCCGACGAGCGTTTCCTCGATGGGGCCGTTCGGTGCATTCCAGGAGACGCCCATGGACGACGGTTCAAGGCTCGGCGGCGGATCAATGATGCCGGCTTCGCCAGCGTTCTCGGCGGCGGCCTGGAGCTTCTTGTTCCTTCGATAGGCCTTCATGTCGTCGGAGTGCTCCCGACGGCATTGGGCGCATCGGCATCCTTTCCGGTAGCCGGTCCTACCGGGGGTCTTGCCATGGCGGTACGGGATCTTTTCCGGATCAACTTCTTCCGACCCCCCCACCGCCTCTCGAGGTCAGTCCGGACGGCGAGCGCGGCGAGAATCGCGCTACACTCCGAGGGCGCTACCCGGGGATTTCCGGGGGAGAGAAAAAATGGTAGCGGTGGGCGGGTCTACCGCTCGGCGCATCCTAAAAAACGCGGAATGCGCCGCTGAGCTGCGGAAACGCTCTCACATTTCGAGTCCCGAAACGGGCCTCACGGTCATGGCGGCCCGGGCTTCCCGGCGCCGTTTGGCACGGTGCTGGTTCTCCTTGATCGTGTTGCATCTGCGGTGCATCGGCTGCAGGTTCCACCTCGCCGTCGGGTGCCCGCCGTCCTCAAGCTTCACGATGTGGTCAACAGTGCCCGACCATCGCGACGTTGCCGGCAAGCTCAGGTCGATCTCGCCGCCGCACCAGGCGCAGCAGACACCCGGGACCAGGATGGTCGAGCAGATGCGCCGCCACTCCCGGCCGGCCCGACCCCGCTTCGGATCCAGCTCGTGAAGCGATGGCATTGACCACCCACCTGCGCGCATGAGAAGAGCCCCGCCGGCTACCCGGTCGAGGCTCTTGGTTGGCGAGTGGGTGCGAAACACCAGCTCACCCCATAATTTAGCGGTCTAAGTCAAGCACCTTTGGGAGGTGGGCAGTGTCGGCGTGTCATCGTGCCGCCCAAGCGGAACGGGAATCCCCTACACGAATCGCCGTTTGGGCTAACCGGAAATGTAATAAGGCGGTCGTAAGTTGATCCCAGGTGGTTCGAAGAACTGCTGGTAGGCGCCTCGAAGTTTTCGAGGACATGAGGCGCCTACCTCAACACAATAGAGAGATACCATCGTGTTTCATTCCAAGTATGCAGCAGCATCCGGAGTACGCAATAACCACACCCTGAGCACCACAGCGTGTCGGCCTCGGAAACACAAATCTGGAGTTTGCGCAGAGTGCGGCAAGCCGCGCAACCGCCTCGACTATTCCGCATCGGTCCTCTGGCTTTTGCGCGTGATCATCCCTCTCGTGATTCCTCACCTGCCCTGGAAATAGATCGAGGTAGCCCACCATCGTGATGCTCGGTAGTGGGCTACCCCGGCGGGAACTCGATTTATCTGGCTTTCAAGTACTTCTTCCGGAGCGTGTTTCGAGCCCGGGCAGGGCGCGGTGCTCTGCGGTTCTGGATCTGAAACCAGGCATCCGCCGGGATCCTGTGCGACGGATCCACGTCGCACTCGACCACCTTGGACCCGTTAGGCAGGAGAACCCCGACAAGGCGGCCCGGACACGGGATCCGCGCACCGGTGTCGTCCTCGGTGAACTGATGACAATGGCTGTGCCTCATGTCCACCTGGACCGGTCGGCACTCATAAGCCTGATCGCGGACAGCTTCGGCCGCGTCCGCGACGTCGGTGAAGACAGCGTGCAGATGGCGCGCCGACGGGTGGGCTGCGAGGTAACCGATGTGTCTTCTCGCGACCCAGTCCGCGAGGACATCCGTGCTGTGGTCCGGCGGCAACGAGAGATCCGGACGGTCCTGCACGAGCTGCCCGACCGTGGACCACACCGCCGCCCGGGCCAAGCCCATCGCTTCCGACACGTCGGTGTTGATGGGCAGCGGCCCGACCGCTGGGTCTGAAGTCCCACCGGCCCGCTCGGATGACACCGCCCGGCCGGCGCGGGCCAGGCCATCCTGCAGGTTCGGCCACTCGTCCGCTATCAGCTGGAAGTACCTGCCAAGCGCTGCTGTGCAGTCCCCGCACAGGTGGGACTTCGGCAACGGGCTGGCGGGAGCATCGTGGTGGTACAGGCAGATCGGCGGGTACTCGGCAACGAGGACCGCGACCCGGAAAGGCACCACGTGGACCCCGTTATCGACGGTGACGCGGTATTTATACTCAAGGTCAATTGCTGAGGTAGGTGATGAAAGTCCATGGGTGTTCATGCTTGCTTCCGTCTTCGGTTGCGGGGGCGTCGTCTCTTACTCGTCCTGTCTAGGGCGGAGGATTGCGGCGGAGCTGGGCTCCCTCCCCTTCCCGCCGCTACCTGACCTGCCCCGCCCCGTCCCGTCCCGACATGGCTTGGTCCGGGAGACCTCTGACCTGGCCTTGTCCTAGATCGATCCGGCAGGTCCGAGGCCGGGGGCGACGTTGCCGCGGGGTCCGTGCTGCCCGGGACAGTGTCAGAGTCGCTGGACGGGCCGGTTGATGCCGTTGCCTCGCCTCCAGCCGGAACATCACCCAGAGGGAGTTCAACGGCCTGCGGTTCCTCCGCCAGCTGCTTGCCGTCGGCGAGCGCGGGAGTGGTGGGTTTGGTAGATGGGCGGGTGTAGGTCGGTTGGACAGTGATTCCGTGTTTGGCCAGGAGTTCTACTGTGTCGGGGCCGTAGAGCGGTTCTTCGGGTGCCGGGAGGGTGGTCCAGATGCTGTCCGGATCATCGCCTCGTTTGCCGTTGCACTCTTTGCAGCAGACCACGTAGGTGTCGATTGTTGCGCGCTGGCCGGGGTGGGTGTGGTCATAGGACCCGGCTCGACCTGAGACGCGGTCGTTCCACGAAACGGTTTTGCCGCAATATCTGCAGGCGTCGCCGTCGCGTTGCCTTACCGGGCAGGTGAGTTTGGGGTTCCTTGAGTCCTTCTTTCGCTGGTTCGCCCAGGCGCGTTCGTCTTTGAGGATCATGTGGAAGAGGTCGTTGTCTTCGACGAGTTTGAAAGCGTGGCGTTCTTCGCCTTCTATAGTGACCGTCGTGTCGGTGAGATAGCCGCAGAACTTCGCTGCCTTGATCAGCGCGTGGTACCTGGCGATCGAGCCTGCCACGAGCTTGGCCGTGCCGACGGTGATGATGTAGTCCTTCTCGTATGCGGCCGATTGGGTCGCGCACCGGTTCACGAAACCGAAGAGTTCGTTGAGGATCCGGTCATCTGCGTCCTCCATCTCCATGGCCGCCAACACGATGGGATGATTCGCCGCCGCGTCGCCCTCTTTCAGCCATGGCACTTGTTAGTCCTTCTTTCGTCGTCATGTCCGGCGCCGTGCCGAATATATCGATGTACTGCTGCGGGAGGGTCCGGGCGAGCTTGCCTGCCAGGATCGGAGCCTTGACGGCGAGCGGGGGCTCCGTGTCCCCGGGTGTTTGTGGCTCGTCGCTGGTCATCGGTCCTTTCCGAGCTTCATGATGCTGTCGGCGTGGAGTGTGCTTATTTCGCCTGTTGCTCTATTGACCTGTTCGAAAGGTAAGGCTCTGTTCCCGGTGCGTCGCTCCTTTGCTTGGAGGAGCATCTCTCTGGCCTGCTCGACTTTGTCCTCGTCGTGTAAGGGTTCGATGTGAAGGATCCGGGCGGTGGCGACTTCCAGGCCGGTGTCGATATCCCGTGTGACTGACTTGCAGTCGATCATTGCTACAACGAGTTGGGTTGCTGTCGGGTGCTCAACCAGCACGCGGTTGATTGAGCCGAGGCCGTCGTCCTCGTAGTCCTTCGGGAGCGCGCTACTCAGTTTTGTCATTCCTGTGTTCCTTCTTGTTCTTTTGGGGATTGTCTTTGGGGGCCTGCCTGGATTCGAACCGGGTCCCGCTGCCTCTCCTATGGGGGTTCGGTTTGGCTGTCGGGTTGCCTATCAGGCCCAGGTGCCGCCGAAGCGGCTCGCGACTAGCGACGGCCTTCCGGTGGGACCCCTCGAGCGGCGCGTTCCTCTCGGAACCGTTTCAAGCCGAGGTCATCGCCTGGCGTGGTGGCTGGCTTTGAGGGAGGGGGGACCAGTGCGGTGCCGTTTTGGATCGCCTTCTTGACTTCCTGCTGGGCGGCCGACTGCTGCTTGGCAGCTGGTAGTGGGTAGCGGGCGAAGACGCTCCAGGTCTTCTTACCTTTGTTGCGGCGGGTCGTTGTCTCGCAGCCCTGCTGGCGGAAAGCTGCGGGAGCGGCGGACGTCTTCCACTCGGTGTTGATCAAGCCCCACCGGCCTGGGTTCTTTTTGAGTTCGTCGATGACCGGGTCATAGTTGATTCCTGTCCCACCCCCGCGGGTGGGCGGATCCTGCCAGATGATTTCCACCATTTCCGTTCCTTTCGTTAGGAGCAGCGGCATTCGCCGGTCTGCGTGTTGATGACGCCGCGGCACGAGCCGCATCGCTCTGGTTTGATGCTGGCGGAGACCAGGTGGGCAATTGACGGTTGGCTATCGTTGTTGCTCATGCGGCGAGTCCGTTGAGTCTGGTCCCGGCGCGCCAGTGGGAATCGATGATCATCTGGCCCGTGCAGAAGGCGTTGTACCGGGTCGTGTGCTCGGCGCTTCCTTCGTGGAGCTCGTGCGCGATGTCGGGCCCGTCCCAGAGAGTGAGAAGCCAGCTTCCGTCGGGCCTTCTTCTCACTCCGGCGCGCGGGTATACCCGCTCCGCCCCGACGTCGAATGGATCTGACGGATTGGGCTTACGCTCTGGCAGGTCCCTGGCGGTGTCGACATGGTTCAGGACGTCGGCTTTGGCCTTCCATTGCGCACCAACAGGCTTCTCACCAGCGGCGCCAAGGATCTCGGGCCGGAACCCGCACGCGCATACGGGCTCGCCGTGCTTGTTTCGTACCAGAAGGTGTTTAGGCATCTTCGTCGGCCTCCTCGTCTTCGGATTCGTCGGGATCGCCAGCGCGCTGCTCCTGGACGTACTTGATGGCCTCGCGCTCGATGTCGCTGAGTTCGTAGCCGAAGATCCCGGTCACGAGCTCACGCCAGCCCTTGGCCCAGTCCGAGCCATACCGGCTCGGACCCCACCCACTGAAGCTCCTCAGCTCCTGGTCTTGGTGCCATCTGCCTACCAAGAGCTGTAGGACGTCGAGCTGGGTTGCGGTGAACTTCTCCAAGGACTCCCTCACCGCGGCCGGCTTGGAATCCCTTGGCAGGTTCAGATACGTCTCAAGCTCCGTTGCGCAGAGACCCTTCACGAGTTGGTTGCGCTTGACTTCCCGGACGTGGTCCAGCAGCTCTGGCGTCGGCTCCACTACCCGCGAGCGCAGGTGTTCGTGGCGGACATGTTCGGCGATTTTGAGACCGGCGTTGATCGCATCTCTGCGTTCCTGGTCTGCGATCTGTTCTGGAGTTAGCCCGGGTTTCAGGGGTTCGGGTTCTTCGGGAGCTTGATCCGCTGGGATGACCCAGAGGACGTCGCTTCGTTCCCTGGTCGCTTGGATATCGGCGATAGCGTAATGGCCGGCGGCGATGTGGTCTTCGCTGGTGAATCCGTCGAACTGTTCGAACCTGCGGGCGGGTATCCATTCCGTGGAGTCGGAGTAGAGGTTCTCCGGGCGGTCAATGATCTTCGCTCCGAGCTTCTCAACCGCGGCTTTGATGCTCGCCGTGGACCGCTCGAGGTCCCTCTGGCGCCTTACCATCTCGCACCTGAATCGCCAGTCGTAGGTGCCGTGCGCGTCGAGCAGGGCCTGTGTCGCGGACTCATCATCGGCGAACTCGGCGAAGACCATCGCATCGTCAAGGGTCATCTGCTTCGCTTCGAGCTTCGCGATCGCCGCCGGGTCGAGGGTGGCCAGCTTCGCCCGGTCCTTCACGAATTTCTGCGACCGCCCGACTGATTTGGCGACTGTCTTTGCTGTGTAGCCGGGAAATTGGAAGAGTGTTTGGAAGCCGCGGGCTTCTTCCATGATGGTCAGGTCGGTGCGCTGGGTGTTCTCGACGAGCATGGCTTCGAGTTGTTTGGGTTCGGAGTCGAGGTCGTCGCGGATCACGCAGGGTACGACGTCGAGGCCGGCCAGCTGGCAGGCTGCGTGGCGGCGGTGGCCGGCGATGATGATGTATTTTTCCTGGCCTGTGGGGGCGACCACGAGGTGCTGCATGATGCCTTGGGCGGTGATGCTGTTGGCAAGGTCTACGACGTTGCCGACGTCGCGGCGGATGTTCTTTGGATGGATGATGAGCTGGCGTAGTTCCAGCTCTGCGAATCGCGTGGTCATTGTTAGAGTCCTTCGGTGGTTGTGTCGAGTGCGCGTTGCATGAGGGCGAGGCGGAGGGCGTTCTCCAGGTGAGTGACGCCAGTGGTGAATTCGCCGTTCTCGAAGGCTGTCGTCGCTTGTCGTGACGTGCGCTCTATCCGGCGTAGTCGGTAGTCGCGAGTCGGTGAGTCTCCGGCGTCGGTCTCGTTGCCGAGCCATTCCTGTTCTGTTGCCGGTTCCTGGGACGTTTCCTCGGGGGCGTTCATCGGAGCCGCCAGGGGCGGGATGAGACGGGCCCGGATTCGAGGATGAACCCGCCGGCGGCGAACAAGACGGCCAGAGCTCCGGCGAGATAGCCGCCGTTAAGGTTCGGGGCGGAGAAGATCAGGATTGTGCCGAGGATCCCGGCAGGGGTGTAGAGGTGGGCGCAGCGGCGATTCCTGCCGACCCGCGCCGATGGGCGCCTCACAACCCCGCCACGGGCAGGGTCGCGGCCCGGGCTGGTTGCCGGTGGGCGTGCAGGGAGAACCTGGCCTTCGGGACGCGGTCCACGATAATTTGGCCCTTGATGGTCAACTGTTTGTCGACCGTCTTGCGGTGCACTTCCACCAGGACTTCCCGGGCGGCGGGGAACCAGGTGCGTTTCGCGTAGGCCGCTAGCTGTGACTTCAACTCGCGGTTCTCCCTGAACCGCAGCTCCGGCTGTTCCCGGAATGGGCGGTGCCCGATCGGGTGGACCATCGCGAAACACTCAATCAGGACCCGACTCATGACTTTGCCGCCCTAACGTGTACCCTTCCCGGCCCGGGCTTAGGGCCCGGGGGCGGCGTGGTGTTGGTTGGGGCAGCCGCCGTCGGAGCCCCAGGGGATGGCTCTGCGTCAGCTGCCGGCTTGGTTGGCTGGCCATGCGCCGGCAAGACGATGCAGGCCTGCTGGTGCCGGATCTCCGCTGCCTCGATGTCCTCAATCAACTCGCGGGTTGAATTCTTTAGGTCGCGGAAGGTGTCCTCGACATGGCGAACCGCGCTTCCGATGTTGCCTGTGCGGTCGAAGGCTTTGAGGGCTTTTACGGCGGATCCGAAATCTTCGGCCCTTGCGTTCACGTTCCGGAAGAGGCCGTACCTCTGATTGCGGATCACGTCGAGGGCCTTATCGTGCAGGCCTGGGTTCGCCTTTTTGAAGTCTTCGGCGTTGAGGTAGAGGTTCCGCGGATAGTCCAGGAATTGCGCTACGGACACGTCGGAAGGTGCCGCGGCGGCAGGGGAGCAACCACCGTCCTCGTGCTCGCGAATCAGCGTGAGCATATCCACCTGGAACGGGTCATCGATCGGGGCGACGCCGGGCGTAACGGGCCACGTGAAGACGATGCCGCAGTCGTCGCACTCGAACGATGCATCCCAAAACGTGCCGTCGGCGTCCAGGCCTCCGGTGTCTCGGTGGCTCATGACGCACAACTTGGGGGAGTGGTGGTGGACGGCTGGGTGCTCATTGGTAGACTCACTTTCGATTCGAGAGCCAGGCGTTCCCTTCCATGAGGGCCTGGCTCTTGGGTTACCTACGGGCGGTCCAGTGATCTTTCTTGGCGGAATGGCACTGGACCGCTTACTGCCCGCGTGAGGGGCGCGCGATGACAACTACGCGATGACGACTAGAGGGGGAACATGCTGGATCCGGTTATCGGCTTCTTCAGCCACTTCCAGGAGAAAGACTGGGTCACATTTGGTTTCTCCATGGCGGCTTTCGCAGTCTCCTTGTGGACTGCCCACCGAAGGCACTGGTTCGATAAGGTCAAACACCTCGAAATGCAGGCCGACTTTACTGCCGAATGGCTTCACTACGTCGACATGCAGAACCTGTCCATTCAACTGACCAATGTAGGCAATGGCCCCGCATTCAACGTGCGGTTCAGCAGCCCTTCCGACCCGACGCACATCCTTGGTTTGCACGAAACTGCCCAGGGACCGATGAACAAAGATCAGTTCATGTTTCAGTACTTTCGTGGAACTATCCATCAGGCGCAGTCGGGGATCCTCACCAGTTCTGGGCTCCCGATACCCTGGAAATTCCAGATCGATTGGACCGATTTGTATGGCCAACAACGACGTCAGATCATCGAGGGCGGCGCCGTTAAGCCGGCCAGGAACATCAACTCCCTTGACTGGGAACAACTTCAGGCGAACCCATTGCTCTATCGACGCGGCGCCATCGGCAGCGGTTCCTACCAAGACCTTAAACTTCTTCCTCGAGCAAAACGACGCACGCTGCGCAGGAACTGGGTGGATCGCTACGACATCTGAGCCCGAAGTACCGGGACCTCCGGAAGCTGCTTTGGCTGAAGAGGAGGCTACGCCGAGGGTGGGTTGATCGTCACTGAGATACCGGACTACGACGTCCTGGACTCCATCGCTTGATTCATGATGGTGCATCCTTCGTTCGGACGAGACCCCCTCGGCGTAAGGCAGGCTGTCATTCCCGTCCAAGCGGAGGCCCATTTCCTCCAAGAAGGGATTCTTGAACCGAGTCCGCCGCTCGGCTTCGAACGAAGCGGCTACCAAATTGACCAATTTGGTGGCGGTGCTCATGCCGTCCGCCTTCCCATCTTGATCAAGTTGTCCATGTGCCCGCACACGGTCCCTTCGATCCAGGCGTCGAGGCAAGCTACCTGGATAAGCCATTTGTGCCGCGGTGCCCGCTGCGAGCCGTGAAGTTCGCCCGACTCCAAGGCCTTCTGGATTGTCTTCGGGTGACGTCGGGCGGCGAGCGCCGCTTCCTTGACCGTGAGCCGCTGGACGGGAGTCATGCTGCTTCACCATGTCGGCTGCCGTTTTTGATGGCTTCGCCGCCGGCAACCTTCTCGATAAGCAGTTTCCCGAGCTCGTCAACAACAATCTTCAGCCACTCTTTCGAAGGTTCAATGTGACCGTTCTCAACGCGGGACAGTTGATGCGGGCTGACGCCTGCCGCATCCGCAAGTCGAACTGCTGAAATTCCGGCTGCCATCCGTATCTTTCGGACGGCCGGTCCTTTCAGTGGGTTTCTGTTCATAGGAAATAGATAATCACTATTTCCGATTAAACGCAAGAATCGGATGCCTTATTGCGTATCGCCTATGGCTAAATCGGCAATACTGCTATCGTTTCTTGCATGATGGTTACCCAGAATCGGAAAGAATCAGATTCATTCGCGGTCATGACGGAGCAAGAACGGGGGGAGTTTGCAAGAAGGATCGCCCCGCGGCGGGCCGAAAAGCGGCTGACTCAAGCCGAACTGGGGGCGATGAGTGGGGTCTCCGCTCGCACTGTCGGGAACATCGAAGCGGGCCATACCACTCCGCAAGCAGATGTCCTGCGCAGGCTAGCGGTTGCCTTAGATCTGGCCCCGGAGCCCTATCTCGATAGCGACGTGGAAGGCTGGCTCGCTATGGTTGGACCGCTACTACAGGCGATGAGCCGCGGACAGAGGGCCCGCATGATGGGTGAATTCCTGCCAAAACTGGTCAACGCGATCAAGAATGATCCGGGTGATGACAATGCGCGACTGATGGACAAGCTCGGATGATCATTCTCCAGCTGTCGGCTCTAGCCATTTGTGCGTTCTCCACGGTCGTGCGGGCGCGGGGGGCCTGGCGAGGCAAGGGAGTGCCGCTGTTCTCGTGCTTCCTGTTGATGACGGTTTCGGTCGCGCTCTCGATCCGGCCTGTATACGCCATCGTGGATGAGGCGCTGGGCGGCATCAACATCACGAATGTGCTGCTGCGGGTGGCCTTGTTCATAGTCTTTTTCACGCTTGGGAAGGTCATCGCCCAGGCTTTCGACTCGATGCACGTCGAGTGGTTGGTGAGCGGCCGGCCCGGGATCTGGGTTTTGGGGTTCGCCATGGGGATCACCATGGCCTCGTTTGTCCTGGGTGCCTACGCAGGAGGGGGCGTGGACCCGGATCCGACGCCCGCCGGTCACGTCTACTTCAACACGTGGCGCTTTTACCTGGCTTACGTATCTGTCTGCCTACTGGTCATGTTGCTCCCTGTGGCATTTGATCCCCGGCGATCGGACCTCTACCGATGGTCTGCGATCCTGCAGTCGATCGGCTTCACCATGGTCTTTGTTGTTCCTTTCGCGACGCTGGCTGTTCTCGTCGTCCACGCGGCAGACACCTTCGTGAAACACATCAGTCAACTGTCCATCATCTTTGTGGCCTCGGGTCTGATGATCGTCTGGCTCGCCTCTTGGCGATCCAAACGTAAAGCCGCCAAGCTTCAGATCGAAGCGGCGTAGGCGAGGGCGACGATGCCCCCGGCCGGCACACCTGCGATTACTTGGGCGAGAGTGTGGTCTCCGAGCTTGACCCGCGACCACCCCACGGTCGCGGGTACCAGAAGGACTGGAAGCGCTGCGGCTCCGAGAGAGATGACGGAGGCGAGCGCGACAAAAGTAACGACGGCGGTGTGGACGGAGAGCTTCCAGAACGAACTGACAGCACCGACCAGGACCATCCCAAGTGCCACAGACAGCAGCCCGACAACGCCCGACTGGGGCGAGCCCAGGATCAGCAGAAGCGCGAGCCCGACCGCGGCTGACCCTAGCGAAGCCACGAGAACCGGTACTCTCTGCCGCCGGTCGCTCACATGGTGGTCGGTGACTTTGCCTAGGCGCTTCGCCACCAGTATCCCGGCGAAGGGTCCAAGCGCCGTGAAGGCAGCAGCGATCAGCCCGAACCAGAAGCCGCGCACCCCATCGCGCACCGAGCCAGTGATGACCAGGAACAGGGTCACCAATACCGTGGGGGACAGGACTTCTGTGAGCAGTCGAGCAATTTTCAGCATTCAGCAATCATAAGGAGGACGTGATGGCCTGGAGCAGGAAGCTGCCTACTGGAAAGTGGCAGGGGCAATACCGGGATATCAATGGAAAAGTGCGTAGCGCTGGGACCTTCACCCATAAGAGGGCTGCTGACAAAGCTGCGAGCGCCAAGGAAGTCGAAACCCGCAAGGCAACCTGGAGGGACCCGGATTCTGCCGGCCGCCCCTGGGGAGACTGGTGCGAGGAGTGGTGGCCTACGCGCCAGATCGAACCGTCCACGCGCGAGGCCGAGCTTGGGAATCTGGAAAAGTACGTACTTCCGAAGTGGAAGGACGTTGCGCTTGCTGACATCACCCGTCAAGAGGTAAGGGCATGGATAGCCGAGCTCGGGAAGCAAGAGAAGGTCATCAGCAAGTCAGAGCTTGCCCGCCGTAAGGCAGTTCTGAGAACAGACCCCGGCGCAAAGTTCGTGAATCCCACAATCTCAGCCGCTACCGTGGGGCGCATAGTGAACCAGTTTGCCGCGTCCATGAGTGCTGCTGTTGATGCCGAGATCATCGACACCAACCCCGCCTATCGGGCCAAGCTGCCGCGACGGCGCCCGGCGACTGAGCGTTATCTGACCAGGGAAGAGTTTGGGGCAGTCTCCGAAAAGCTGACTCAGCCGCGGGACAAAGCGATCGCGGCACTCTTGGTCGGGACGGGTGTGCGATGGGGTGAAGCCGTCGGCCTACACGCGCACCGTCTGGCGGCCGCGCGCGGGATGATCAGGGTTGCCGAAGTGTGGGATTCCACCGAGAGGATCATTAAGCCGTACCCGAAGGGCCGGCGTGTGCGCGATGTTCCAATGCCAGGGTGGGTTTCGGCCCAGATAGCGAGCCTCGACATTGAGCCCGCCAAGGCGTGCGGCCATGCTCATCGCGAAGGGTCTTGCCGTTCCGGGCTGCTGCTCTTCGGAGACGGGCCGATCGTTGACGGTGACAACTGGCGGGCCCGTGTCTGGCTGCCTGCCCTCGAAGCGGCCGGGGTTGAGCACGCTACGGTCCACGACCTCCGTCACACCTATGCAAGCTGGCTCATCCAGGGCGGCGTCTCACTCGAGGAAGTTGGCCGACTGCTGGGTCACGTCTCGCCCACCACAACCCGGAGGTACGCGCACCTCGCCGAGACACCCAAGGCCACTGTCCTCTCGGCTTTGGAAGATCCCCGGCGTGCAGCAAATGTGCAGCAAACTTCGACTCCGGGCGGCTCCAGGATGTTCCAACCCGCTCCGCATGCAATCGCCGTCTAGCCAAGTAACGGCGCGGATTTTGGGGCAAAGACTCCAAGGTCTTCCAAGACTCTCTTTTGTCGCTTAGGGCGTTTACACCGTGGATGTCATCGGTTCGATCCCGGTAGGACCCACCAGGAAAGAAGAGCCTCTGAGCTGCGAAAACGCAGCTCGGGGCTCTTTTCTTTTGGCCCATTATCACGACCGACGGTGAGCATACGGGGCGTATAGCCGAACATCGCCCGTCCCCGTATTCTTGGCTAAAAAGAGGGAGAACGATGTGCCTGCGATCGATGCTGACCCGCTGACGGAGATCGTTGCTGCCGTGCAGCGGTATTGGTCGGAACAGGTCGAACTTGTTGGGCTCTGGCGGGTTGAGGGAGATCCGAACAATATCGGCATCGTTTACCGGCGGCGCCTCGATGAGATGAACCAGCTTTGCGGGCGTCGTGTGAAGTTCTCAGCACATGAGGCCGATGGAACCGTCGTGGGCATTGCTGCCGACCAGGCCATCAACATGGCGGAGCCTCCTGGCGCGCTCATGAGCACCGCGCGTGTGGATGACCACGGGATCATGTGGTTTGGCTACGGAGCGGGGGCGGCCTTGCCCACTGTTCCCCGACATGTGTATGAGGCGCTTCATCCAGGTGCTCCTTCCTAATAGCTACGGTTGACTTTGCTTCTACTTCTATCTCCGGATACGGCTCCGCACTGGGCCGCGCACCGCGATGAAGCGGATCGCGATGCTAATATGCAACGCGGAATGGTTTCGGAAAAGGACGCAGGTGACGGGGTGAGAGCGGCTGCCGAGCGTCCAAACGCCCGTGCCACGATGAAAGACGTCGCACGGGTCGCCGGAGTCGGCGTCGGCACGGTCTCCCGGGTCGTCAACGGCAAGTCGAACGTGAGCGAGGAGAGCATCGCCGCGGTCAACGCTGCGATCGAGAGCCTCGGGTTCCGTCGCAATGACAGTGCCAGGATGCTCAGAACCGGGGCGACGGCCAGCATCGGGCTGCTGGTCGAAGATGTCGCGGACCCGTTCTTCTCACTGCTGAACCGCTCCGTGGAGGAGGAGGTCCTCCGGCGCGATTCAGTGCTCCTGACAGCCTCCTCGGACAAGGACCCGGAGCGCGCCCGCAAGATGATCCTCACCTTCTGCGCCCGCCGGGTCGATGGCCTGGTGATCACTCTCCCCGAAGGCGGCGACGAGGAATACCTGCGTGCGGAGCTCGACGCCGGTACGAGCATGGTCTTCGTCGACCGCCCACCGCGGGTGCTCGATGTCGACTCCGTAATCGTGGACAACCGCGGCGGCGCGCGCACCGGCGTCGCGCATCTCATCGGCTACGGGCATAGGCGGATCGCGTGCTTCACCGATCGGCCGGACCTCTATACCGCGAGCGAGCGCATCGCCGGCTACCGGGCTGCGCTTGAGGAAGCGGGCATCCCCTTCGACCCCGAACTCGTCTACTCCAGCGCGACGACACGGGAACCGGTGGACGAGCCACTCGGGCGGATGCTGGCGTCGAATGACCCGCCGACCGCGGTTTTCGCCGGCAACAACCGCACGAGCATCAACGTGATCGGCGCGCTGCGTATCCACAACACCTCGCTGGCGATCGTGGGTTTCGACGACTTCGAACTTGCCGACGTCGTCGTGCCCGGGATCACAGTGGTGGCGCAGGACCCGAAGGCGATGGGGCAGATCGCGGTGGGGATGCTCTACAAGCGCCTGGACGGCGATATCTCGCCCTCGCAGACGATCACGCTCGACACCCGTCTTATTGTGCGGGGCTCGGGAGAGCTGAGCCGCGACGCAGTGCTCGCCGCGCGCTGACACCAGTTCGGAAGCCCCTGTAAATCCCCCGTTGGCCGTACTCATCTCGTTCGCTACTTCTCCGCCATTGACGCGGTCGAGGTGCGCTCAGTAGACTCGGCGGCGTGGAAACGTTTCCACGCACTGTTATCCGCCCACCGCTCGACGGCGGAACCGGTGATGAGCGTCGATGCTCGATACCCGTGAGCCAGGTCAAGGAGGACACCCCACGATGTCAAGCCCACACGACAGTCCGGCGTTACGCCCAGGGAGCCGGAGGGGGCCACGTCGTTCGCGGCTCGCGCCGGCGATGGCGGTCGCGGCCGCGCTCGCGATCGGAACTCCAGTCGAGGCATCCGCGGCTCCGGCCGTCACCGACCTTTCCAACGAGGTCAACCCGTTCGTTGGCACCGAGAGCGAGGGCAACGCCTACCCGGGGGCGACGCTCCCGTTCGGAATGGTGCAGCTCAGCCCTGACAACACCAACAGCTACGGTTCCACGTCGTACAGCCACGAGGCCGGACGCGTGTGGGGGTTCAGCCACCGGCACGTCAACAGTGCGGGCTGCCCGGCCGCCGGTGAGCTCCTGGTCTCGCCCAGCACCACCGCCACGCCCACAACCTCGCGGCGGTCCACCAGCATCCAATCCGGAAGCGAATCCGCCACAGCCGGTTACTACGGTGTCACTCTTGACAACTCCGTCAAGGTCGATCTCTCGGCCACCACCAGAGTGGGCGCGCACAAGTACACCTTCCCGGCCGGCACAACCTCCAATCTCTCGTTCAACACGGGGCAAACGCTGCGCACCGCCGGCGCCAGTTCGGTCTCCTGGGTCGATGGGACCACCCTCGAGGGCTGGATCGACAACGGCGGATTCTGCAGCGGCAACGAGAAGAAGTCGCGCTACTACTTCAGCGCCACATTCGACCGCGCTCCGCTTTCGACGGGCACATGGGGCACCGACGCCCAGTTCGTCGTCGGCCGGAACTCCAGCGAGGTCAGCAACGGCAACAACGGTTTCGTCGCCACGTTCGACACCACGACCGACCGCGATGTCGAGGTGAGCGTCGGGGTCTCATTCGTGAGCGTCGAAGGCGCCCGCGGCAACCGGATCGCGGAGGCGAGCTCAAGCGGCACCCGCGTGCCGTTTGATCAGATCCGAGCGAAAGCCCGCGACGCCTGGAACGCCGAACTCGGCCGGTTCGAAATCACAGCGTCCGCCGAGCAGCGCAAGATCTTCTACACCCAGCTGTACAAGGCGCTGCTGTCACCGACCATCGGAAGCGACGTCGACGGCCGGTACACGGGAATGGACGGCAAGGTGCACACCGCCGACGGCTGGAACTACTACCAGACGTTCTCGCTGTGGGACACCTACCGCACGCAGGCGACGTTCCATGCTCTGTTCGCAAAGAACCGCACTGCCGACATCGTCCGGTCGATGTACCAGGCCCGGGTCGAGGGCGGTTGGTTCCCGCGCTGGTCGCTCGGCTCGGTCGAGACGAACATCATGGCCGGCGACCCGGTCTCGCCGTGGATCGCCGAGAACTTCACGCTCGGCACCGTGCCCGCCGATATCGCCGACCGGATGTGGGACTATCTCGTCGAGAACGCCACGACGGCGCCTCCCGCCGGCGTCGCATCCGTCGGCCGGCAGAGCGCCGCGTTCTACCTGGCCAAGGGGCACATCCCCTTCTACCCGGAGTCGGGCGGCGGCCTCGGCGGCCAGTTCGAAGAGTACCGGCACGGCGGCTCGGCCACGATGGAGTTCGCCGCTGCGGACGCCAGCATCGGCTCGGCCGCACAGCGCCTGGGCAAGACCGCGCAGGCCGCGGAGTTCCTGGCCCGCGGCACCAACTGGTCGAAGCTCTGGAACCCGGATGTCACACTCAGCGGCGGTTTCAAAGGCATCGTCAACGCCGTCACTCCCGAGGGTAAGTTCGTCTCCACTCCCGAGCTCACGGATGTGACCCGGTCCGGTTTCCACGAGGGAACCCCCTGGCACTACCAGTGGATGGCGACGCAGGATGTGGTCGGCCTGCAGCAGAAGATGGGTGGTCGCGATGAGTTCGTCAAGCGACTGGACTACTACTTCAACCAACCGGCCCTCCAGTCTGCTCCGGGGGTCTCTCCGAGTAGCTGGGCCGCTGGTGGCAGCACGTACTACACGAGCATCGGATACAACCCGGGCAACGAGCCGATGATGATGAACCCCTGGCTGTACGGCTTTGTCGGTGAGCCGGCCAAGACCAACGATGTGCTCGCGGCCAACCTCAACCGCTTCCCGAACACCCCCGGCGGCGGAGTCGGCAATGACGACCTCGGCACCCTCGCCTCTTGGTATGTGATGGCCTCGCTCGGCATCCAGCCGGTGGCGCCGGGCTCCGGGATCATGGCGCTCAACGCCCCCAAGGTGCAGGCGGCCACCATCACCCTCGAGAGCGGTGAAAAGCTGCGGATCGCTGCTGCGGGCGCGAACGAGTTGCTCCCGAGCTACATCTCCGGTGTGACTGTGAACGACAAAGAGCACACGGCTGCCTGGGTCGACGTGGACGAGCTGCGGAACGGCGGTCGGCTCGACTTCGCACTGTCCGGCACCAAGGCAGGCCTCAACTGGGCCACGGCCCCGAAGGACTGGATCCCGAGTGTCTCCGCTCCGCGCAAAGCCACTCCGGTGATCGTGCCGGGTACGGACTTGACCGCGATCGCCGGCAGGGAGAAGACCGTCAAGGTCGCGCGGGTTACATTCGCCGGTGCTGCTGAACCCATCACCGCAACGGTCTCGTGGGCAGGGAAGGACCCGGTCGCGGCAACTGTGACCGAGGACAACGGTGCCTGGGTGATCAGTTCCACCTCGACGTTCCCAGCCGCCGGAACCGTGAGGGGCGTGGTGAGCATCGCCAGTGCGTCGAACACGCCGAGGTTCTCGCCAGCGCTGTTCGAGCCAGCCTCGGCCAACCTCATGGTTGTGGTCGGTGCCGCACCCGTCGATCCACCGGTCACACCACCGGTCACACCGCCCGTCGTCCTGCCGGTCAATCCGCCCGTCGACTCCGGGGTCACCGTGGTTCCCTCAACCACCGGAACCGTTAAGGCAATGAGCGGACTGGCCGATACCGGCATGGCCCCCATGGTGTTCTCCTTGACGCTCGCGGCTCTCGCCGCCATTGCACTCGGCTCGGCCTTGGTGATTCGCCGCAAGCGAGCGAACGGCTAGGAGACTGCTGACCAAGGGAGAAAGGCCCCTGATCTGCGAAAACGCAGCTCAGGGGCCTTTCCTCTTATTCCAGGTACGTTCGTGGCCTCGTGGTTGCCGCCAATCGTTTGGCGGTTCAGAATGGCAGCATGACGGCATCCGGAGATGCAGCGCGTGACAAGAGGCTGGCGAAAATTGGTACGGCGGTGTTCGCCGCAGCTCCGGCTACCGCCGCCGGTCTGTTGCCGTGGGTTGTGACCCGCTGGAAAGTGCAACAGCCCGTACCCGGCGGACTGGCGGCCCAGTGCGCAGGTGTTCTCCTGATCGGCGCAGGCGCGGCCGTGATCACCAATTCGTTTGCGCGGTTCGCCCTTGAGGGAATGGGCACGCCTGCACCCTTTGCGCCGCCGAAGAACCTCGTGGTCAGCGGTTTCTACCAGTTCGTGCGGAACCCCATCTACGTGGGCATTGGCGCAGCGATCACCGGACAGGGCCTCCTGCTGGGACAGCCGAAGCTTTTTGGCCTTGCCGCGCTGGGCGCAATTCCCGTGGTGGCTTTCGTCAGGCTGTATGAGGAGCCGACGCTGGCAAGGAGGTTCGGCGCCGAGTATGAGGACTACCGTGCCAACGTTCCGCGCTGGCTGCCGCGGCTCACACCTTGGCGGCAGCAGGGCTAGCGTCGTACCTGATTCGAGCCGGGGAATTGGAAGAGCTCTCCACCGCGACTATTGGGGGATGCCGCGGTGGAGAGCTCATAGATGAATATACAGAGAATTTTTGGATATGGAAAGGAAGCCGTTCTCCGTCCGGCGCGTCTCATCCCGTCACCTAGCCACTATGATGGTGGTTGTTCAGTGGATTGAACAAGCGCGATTGCCGCGGACCGGAGTTCTGCTGCCCCCGGGTAGCGTTTCTCCTTGGCACGCGCCCACTCTGCGCCAGACGCACGATTGCGAAGGAGAATCATGGCCGATTCCCGCACCCCCCGTTCCGCCGAAGGATTGGGGAGTTCGTCGCCGGCGCCTGCCGTGACCCGCGCTGCGGCGGTACTGGATGCCTTGGCGGAGGCGCCGTCAGGCCGGCTGACGCTGAGCGACCTTTCGAGGGAGCTAGGGATTCCGAAGTCTTCCACGTCGAACCTGCTGCTCGCCCTTGAGGAGGCCCGGCTCATTACCCGCGAAGGTGCCGACTTTTCACTGGGCCGGAAGCTGGTTGAACTTGGCGCCGCCTATCTCAGCAGGCTCGATGAAGTCCAGGAGTTCTACAAGTTCTGCGAGCAGGCACCAACGCTCTCCGGCGAAACCGTGCGGATCGCGATGATCGACGGCGACCACATCATTTACCTGGCCCGCTACGAAGGGCACCCGGCCGTCCGGCTCACATCGAACATCGGCGACAAAATGCCGCTTTCCCTGAGTGCCGTCGGAAAAGTTCTCCTGGCCCAGCTTCACGACCATGACATCGAAGCGATGTTCCCGGACGACGTGGAACTCCCGGTCATGACCCCGAAGTCCCTCCGCAGTGCCGCCGAGCTCAAGGCCCAGGTGGCTGCGATCCGCAAGCAGGGCTATGCCCTCGAGGACGAGGAATCCACGCTCGGCGTGGTTTGCCTTGCCGTGCCCGTGCCGACCCACGGGGCACATGGCCCCAGCCTCGGTCTCTCCGTCACAGCCCTGAAGGCCACTTTTTCCGAGGAGCAGGCTGCCCTGATGGTGAAGGAACTCAAGGAGCTCGCCCACTCGCTGGGCAACCCGATGGGGTAGTGGATCTTGCCGCGAGGCGGGGTCATAAACTCGCCGCCCGGCGGGGTCATAAATAAATCTGATTACACCACTTGAAACTTGTCCAACGTGCTGTACTCTGTTCACTATAGTGATTCACGCCATGGCGGCTGACACTATCTCGCCAGGCCAACGGGGGTCTGGGGTGTTCTTGAGGGAGTGCTTGTGACAACTCGTACTAAGACAAAGCTTGCTGAGATGGACGACGCAGTAGTTGAGCCGGAACAGCTGCGAAGGGCAACTCTTGCCAGCTCCGTAGGATCCGCCCTGGAGTACTACGACTTCTACATTTATGGCCTGGCTTCGGCCCTGATCTTCGGACCGCTGTTCTTCAAGCCCTTGGGTGAAAGCGGCGCATTGATCGCGTCGTTCGCTACCTATGGCGTCGGATTCGCGGCGCGGCCCTTCGGCGGTATCTTCTTCGGATTCATCGGAGACCGCTTCGGCCGCAAGATGGTCCTTCTGATGACCATTGGCATGATGGGCCTTGCCAGCTTCGCGATCGGCTTACTGCCGACGTTCGACCAGGCAGGCATGCTCGGCGCTGTCCTCCTGGTGACGCTCCGTATCGTCCAGGGCCTCGGCGCCGGCGCGGAACAGGCGGGCGCGACCACCCTGATCTCCGAAGTCGCTCCGCCCAAGCGCCGCGGCTACTTCGCTTCACTTCCTTTCGTTGGCATCCAACTTGGAACCCTCCTCGGCGCCGGCACCTTCGCCCTGATTGGCATGGCCAACAAGAGCGTGCTCGAAGGCTGGCTGTGGCGTGTGCCTTTCCTCGCCAGCTTCCTGCTGATCGTCGTCGCAGTCTTCATCCGTCTCAGGCTGAAGGAAACCCCGGTGTTCCAGGAGCTGGAGAAGCACAAGAATGTGGTGAAGAACCCCGTTGGTGAGCTCTGGAAGCACTCCAAAAAGAATGTGCTGGTGGGCATCGGCCTCCGCATGGGCGAGAACGGCAACTCCTCGATCTACTCGGCACTGCTCATCTCATTCATGTCCGTCAAGGAAGGCGTCTTTCCTGGCGACAAGTTCATCGGCCCGGTCGGCCTACTGATCGCCGCCGGATTTGCCGCCGTCATGGTGGTGACCTTCGGTGCCTTGTCTGACCGAATCGGTCGCGTCAAGGTCTACCGCTATGGGGCCCTGTTCCAGGCAATCTTCGCGATTCCCGCCTTCTACCTGGTGACCCTCGGCAATGTGACCCTCGTGTGGGCCGTCATGGTGGTCGGCATCGCCCTCGGCGTGCAGTCCATGCTTGGCCCGCAGTGCCCGCTTCTGCCCGAGCTCTTCGGCTCGCAGTACCGCTTCACCGGGGTAGCCCTGAGCCGCGAACTCTCTGCTGTCCTGGCCGGCGGACTCGTGCCTCTCGTTGGTGTCGCACTCCTTGCCGCCACGGGCAACTCCTGGGTGGTCCTGGCGGTCTACTCGCTGGTCCTGGCGCTGATTTCGTACATCACCACCTTCTTCACCCCGGAAACGGCTGGCCGCGACCTCCTTTCCCTGGAAGACGCGAAGTAAGTAGTCCCGTACTCCGACGTACGCAAGCAGCGACGGCCCCTTCCGAAATTCGGAGGGGGCCGTCGCATTGTTGCGTCCGCCCACAGTAAGCCCCACACAGTAAAGCGGCCCCTCCGGAAATACCGGAGGGGCCGCCAGGACGCGCTGGTTGTTCGCGGTTTAGTAGAAGTGCACCGTATCCACGAGGTGGGGGAGCTCCCCGCCGTCGAGGAACGTACGCAGGTTGCCGACGAAACGCTCGGCGATGAGGCGGTTCTCAGCCGCGCTGAGTGCCGAGGTGTGCGGAGAGACCATGACCTTGGGATGGTTCCACAGCGGGCTGTCCTGGGGGAGGGGCTCGACGGCGAAAACGTCCAGGCAGGCGTAGGACACCTGGCCGTTGTCCAGGGCTTCGAGGAGGGCCTCCTCGTCAACCACGGTTCCACGGCCCACGTTGACAAAGACCGTTCCGGGCTTCATGGCCGAGAAAACCTCGTGGTTGAAGAGCTTCTCCGTGTACGGCGTACCGGGCAGGGTGTTGACGACGGCATCGGCCGTAGCCAGGAGTCCTGCCAGGCCATCGTTGTCCGAGACCTCGTCGATTCCTTCGATCGCTTCGACGTTCCGCTTGGTTCCGCTGACCTTCATGCCGAGTGCGCGGGCGATGCGGGCGGTCTCAAGGCCGATTTCGCCGAGGCCCGTGACGACCAGCTTGGAGCCGTTCACAAGTTTGGTGGGGGTCCGCAGCTCCGGCCAGACCTTGGCAGCCTGGTCCTGTGCGAGTTCCGCGCTCCGCTTGAAGCCGTTGAGGATGCCAAGGGCGGCAAACTCGGCAAGCGGAAGGGCGTGCACGCCTGCGGAGGTGGTCACCTTGAACTTCTGCAGAGTCTCGCTGTCGAGGCCGGAAGCCTTGACGGCGCCACCTGCACCCGCTGCCATGGCGTGGATCCACTGCAGGTGCGGGTTGCTCTGGGCGATGCGGGCCAGCCCGGCCGGGTTCTCATTGGGGAAGCCGTAAAGGACCTGTGCCTTGTTCAGCATGGACCAGTAGCGCTCCTCTTGTTCCGGAGTGCGCTTGAAATCCGGATCGCCGGAATGGTCGGCCGGAAAGCGTTCCGGGGGAAGCAGTTCGGGTTCGTAAAGGACAGTAATGCCGGGATCCACTGCGCGGATACGCTCCACATGCTCAGCTTCGAGCGGGACCGCGATCGCGATGGTAAGTTCATCAGTCGTCATAGTGTTCATCATACTGAATTGCGGCTAGGATATTGAACAGTTTTTGAAAATATGAACCACAAAGAAGTGAGGTGCAAACGGGACATGACTGCCAGGACTGTAGGTTTTGTGGGACTCGGGCTCATGGGATTCCCCATGGCCGCCAATCTACTTGCCGGCGGCTGGGAAGTGACCGCTTGGAACCGTTCGGCCGATGCGCTGGCCGAACTGGAGAACCTCGGCGGGAAACGTTCGGAATCGGTTGCCGGGCTCCGGGACCAAGCCGTGATCATTTTCATGCTTCCGGATCTCTCCTATATCCAGGACGCAGCCGCGCCGCTGCTCGACTCCTGGCGTTCGAGCGCGCCGGTTCCGGGAACCACGATCCTCATCATGAGCAGCGTGTCTCCCACTGCCGTCCAGGAATTCGGCCGGACGGTCCAGGACGCCAGCGGCAGGAACGCCGTCGTCGTCGACGCCCCGGTCAGCGGCGGGACCAAAGGTGCGCAGGACGGCACGCTGGCCATCATGGTGGGAGCCGGCGAAGAAGACTTCCAGCGCTCGCTTCCCGTGCTCCACTCCATGGGCGCCACGGTCCGCCGCATGGGCAACTTGGGTGCCGGTTCGCTGGCGAAGGCCTGCAACCAACTGATCGTCGGGACCACGACGGCGGCGCTCGCGGAAGCCGCCGAACTCGCCGAGCGCTCGGGCACGGACGCCTCTGCCCTCTTCGATGTCCTGGCCGGTGGACTCGCCGGAAGCCGGGTCCTGGAGATCGTCGGCCCACGCCTGGCAGCGAAGGATTACG
>OUNM010844312.1_pt1 | contig 46818 bp, 29 predicted proteins | sample 1769961 | NCBI WGS metagenome assembly OUNM01 (sample SAMEA3914820, study PRJEB12502) | metagenome | biome: forest; material: soil | place: USA | collected 2012-03-12 | depth 0.3 m
CGGCCATCGCCGGCCACGTCGCCGATCCCCGTCAGTTTATGCAAACGGAAGAAGCCTGATGTCCAACCAGGAACCGATCAACACCTTCTCTTCGCGCATCCTCGTCCTGCCCGAAGCCAATATCGACACCGACCAGATCATTCCGGGCCGCTTCCTGACCACGACCACCAAGGCGGGTCTCGGCAAGCTGGCCTTCAATGACTGGCGTTACAATGCCGACGGCTCGGAAAAGCCGAACGTCATCCTCAACGAAATCGACCCGGCGGAACACCGCGTCCTCGTCGCCGGCAACAATTTCGGCTGCGGCTCGTCGCGCGAACACGCGCCGTGGGCGCTGATGGACTATGGCTTCCGCGCCGTGATCTCGACCGAGATCGCCGACATCTTCCGCTCGAACTCGCTGAAGAACGGCCTGCTGCCGATCGTCGTTGACAAGGCGACCCACGACAAGCTGCTGGCCAATCCGCAGCAGCGCGTCACCATCGACCTCGAGAAGAACGCCCTGACCCTGGAAGACGGCACGATCTTCACCTTCCAGATCGAGGCCTTCGCCCGTCAGTGCCTGCTCGAAGGCGTCGACGCCATGGGCTGGCTGTTGAAGCGCCTGCCGGAAATCGAACAATTCGAACAAAGCCACGGAAAGGCCGCGTAATGAGCACGTTTAATATCACGGTCCTTCCCGGTGACGGCATCGGTCCCGAAGTCGCCGCCGCCGGCGTCTCGGCGCTGAAGACGCTGGGCGACGTCTACGGCCACACCTTCAATTTCGAGGAAAAGCGCATCGGCGGCATCGCCATCGATACCGACAATAATCCGTACCCGGAAGACACCGATCGCGCCTGCCTGGCGGCCGATGCCGTCCTGCTGGGCGCCGTCGGCGGTCCGAAGTGGGACCTCGGCAAGATGCGCCCCGAGCAAGGCCTCCTGGCCGTGCGCAAGTCGATGGGCCTGTTCGCCAATCTGCGCCCGATGCAGGTGGTGTCGTCGCAAGTCGCGCGCTCGCCGCTCAAGGCCGAGGTCGTCGAAGGCGCCGACATGCTGATCGTCCGTGAACTGACGGGCGGCCTCTATTTCGGCAAGCAGACCCGCACGGAAGACCGCGCCAGCGACGAATGCGTCTATACGGTCGGCGAAGTCGAACGCGTCGCTCGCGTCGCCTTTGAAGCCGCGCGCAAGCGCCGCAACAAGGTGACCTCAGTCGACAAGGCTAATGTGATCGAGACCTCGCGGTTGTGGCGCGAAACCGTCATCCGCCTGCACAAGGAAGAATATTCCGACGTCGAGCTGGAGCACAACCTGGTCGACTCGATGGCCATGCACCTCGTCACCCGCCCGAAGTCGTTCGACGTCGTCGTCACCGAGAACATGTTCGGCGACATCCTGTCGGACCTCGCCTCGGTCCTGCCGGGCTCGATCGGCCTGCTGGGCTCGGCGTCGCTCGGCGCTCCCAAGGACGGCCAGTCCAAGGGCCTCTACGAGCCAATCCACGGCTCGGCGCCGGATATCGCCGGCAAGGATCTGGCCAACCCGATCGGTACGCTGAAGTCGGTCGTCATGATGCTGCGCTTCTCGCTCAACCTGACGCGTGAGGCCGACGCGCTCGACGCCGCCATCGACACCATCGTCGAAAAGGGCATCCTGACGCGCGACCTCGGCGGTACGTCCGCCGGTTCGCAGGTCACCAAGGCGATTGTCGACCAGATCCGCGCCGCGGCTTCGGTCGCCGCCTGATCCGGCTGAATGCCAAACATTGAGCCCCGGCTGTTTCCCACAGCCGGGGCTTTTTCTATGGAAAATGTTTGGCCAGATCTTCGGGCTCAATGCCGTCGATCTCGACGGTTTTCAGCCGCGCCGTGTCGCCGGCAATCAGCTGCACATGCGACTTGGCAACGCCCAGGGTTTTGGCGAGAAACAGCACCAGAGCGGCATTGGCCCGACCTTCAATCGGTTGAGCCCGTACGCGCACTTTCAGAAAACGCCGGCCGTGTTCGTCAGCACCCCAACCGTCAACGGCATCCTTGGCCGCCCCGGCTGTCAGCCGCACGACGAGGCGCAAGGTCTCAGCCGATCAGTTGCTGCAAGGCGACGCCGGCCTGGGGCAGGAGGTAGCCCTTAACGCCTTGAATGATCAGCATGGCCAGGAACGGGCTCAAATCCAGCCCGCCCATATTGGGCAGGATCATGCGGAACGGCTGCAGGATCGGGTTGACCACCATCTCGACGCCACGCCAGATCTGATAGACGGCCGGGTTACGGGTATTGATGATGTTGAAGCCGATCAGCCAGCTCAAGATGACATAGGCGACGATGGTGAACAGCATGAAACCCAGGATGCCGTCCAAAACGAAGATAATAAAGCCGCTCATATAAGGTCCTATACCGGCCCGGGAATGCTGTGCCGTGTGCGCCGGTAAATATCAGAGATTCCCACGGCCTAGCAAGCCAATGTGCGCGCCGTGCCCGGGATCAGGTTCGGCTGTATTTCGGAAAAACCCGAGTGGAGGAGGCAACCGTTACCGCCTTCATTGTCTTCGGGGAGTTGACAAATTTATTCACCAGAGAGAATATATTTCACATACGAGAGAATTCGCTCGTATCGACGACCAGTGATTACTCCCGGTATGGCGTGTGCAAGCGGTAGCATTTCCAATAATTCAGCCAATAATTCAGACTGGGGCATCATGCGTCTTTAGCGCCTGCGCCCAGCACTCAGCGAGGAAACATGGACAAGCCCGATACAGGCGCGGCGGTTTCGCGGCGCACGCTTCTTTTCACCGGCGCCGGCGTTTCGCTGGCCACGACCTTCGGCCTTGGCGGTTGCGGTATAGGCAATGCGACGACCTCGCCTTCGGTGCAGGCCGCCGCCAACGCGCGCACCATCGACGTGCACGCTGCATCAGCGACCAACCCAACCAGCGCCGACTACGCCACCCTGCGCGCCAAATGGTCGGTGATGCAGACCGGCAAGGGCAATTATAGCCCGACGGCCGCCCCTTATGCCGCCTACGTTTCCGCCATAGATACCGAGGCCCAGGGCTGGTATTCGACGCTGAACACCGCACCCGGATCGGGCGGCTCGCTGTGGACCGACACTCTGGCCGGCACGGCCGAGGTCAATACCCGCGTCTCGTTCGACCGCCTGCGCATCCTCGCCATCGCCTATTCGACCGACGGCTCGACCTATGAGAACGATGCGACGCTGTTGTCAGCGATTTCGACCTCGCTACAATGGCTGTCGACCAATCGTTATAACACCACCATCACCAAGTCCGGTAACTGGTGGGAGTGGGAAATCGGCGCGCCGCTGTCCCTGCTCGACACCGTCGTCATTCTGCGCAATTCACTCAGCAACACCCTGGTCACAGCGCTGATGAACGCTATCGACCGCTTCACCTACGATCCGGCGCGGCAGGGCGACGATGGCGCCACCGGCAATAATGGCTCGACCGCCGACGCCGCCAACCGCGTTTGGAAGGCGCAGATCGTGCTGATCCGCGCCATCGTGGTGGAGGACGCCACCAAGTTCAATTCCGGCCTGTCCGCGTTGAGTTCCAGCTATCCCGACGTCACCTCCGGCGACGGCTTCTATGCCGACGGCTCCTTCATCCAGCATACGGGCCTGGCCTATACCGGCGGCTACGGCATGTCGTTCCTGCAGCGCGCCGCCCTGGTGCTGTACCTGCTCGACGGCACCAACCAGGCGCAGACGACGGCGTCGTGGTCGACCCTGCTCAACCGTGTCTATACGGCGTTTGAGCCGACGCTTTACCGCGGCGGTATGCTCGACATGACCATGGGCCGGACGATTTCACGCAGCTACGCCCAGGACCTGGCGATCGGCGAACAGGTCGCGGCCACCGTCGCTCTGCTGGCCCAGATCGCGCCGGCGACCGATGCCGCCGCCTTCAAAAGCATGGTCAAGTACTGGATCGCCGCCCACACCGCGACTCGCTCGGTCTTCACCTACGATCCGCTGTCGCCGATCTCGCTCGACATCATCCGCCTGCTGCAAGCGATCAAAAATGACAGCACCATCACCAATCGCGGTGAACTGCTGGCCAATTACCAGTTCCCCGCCATGGATCGCGTCGTCCACAAACGCACCAATTTCGCCTTTGCGGTGTCGATGTATTCCAACTTCATCGAGAACTACGAGTCGATCAACGATGAGAACCTGCACGGCTTCTATACCGGCAGCGGCATGACCTATCTCTACAACAGCGATACCAGCGCCTATCAGAGCGACTTCTGGCCGACGGTGGATCCCTATCGTCTGCCCGGCACGACGATCGACAAGCGCGCTCTGGCCGACAGCGCCATGCACGACCAGAAGGGCAAGTCGCCGGTCGGCGGCGCGGCCATCGGGCAAAGCGGCATTACCGGCATGTATCTCAACGCCTATTCCGGCGATCTGGTGTGCAAAAAGACCTGGTTCATGTTCGGCGACTATATCCTGTGCGCCGGTACGCGCATCACCGATACCTCGACCAATGATGTCGAGACCATCGTCGAAAACCGCAATGTCGGCGATGCCACCGGCGGCACCAATGACGTCGTGTTCAACAGTACGACCAACAAGGTCCTGCTGACGCTCGGCACGACCGAAACGCTCAGCTCAGCCTCGTGGGTCAACATCTCCGGTGTCGGCGGCTACGTTTTTCTGTCGGGTGCCAATCCGACTCTGAAGGGTCTGCGCGAACGGCGCTCAGGCACCTGGGTGGCGATCAACGATCGCAACTCCAGCCCGACCGATACCCGCACGCGCACCTATATCACGCTGTGGCTCGACCACGGCACCGCCCCGGCGCAACAGACCTATGCCTATGTGATGATGCCAGGGGCGACCGCGTCGGCGACGGCTGCCTATGCCGCGGCACCAGTGATTACGTTGTCGGAGAATTCGGGCTCGGCGCAATATGCCTATGGCACCTTCTCCGGCAGCACGGTGCATGGGGCGGTGTTCTGGAACGACGGTACCTATTCCAGCGGCCTGATGACCGCCAATACTTCGGCCTTCGTGTTTCTGCGCCAGACCTCGACGGCCATCGACATCGCCGTGGCCGACCCGACCGAGGCGCGCACGGCGAACATCGTCGTCACCGTCAACATCGCCAATTCCGGCGTCCACGCCGCCGATCCGAGCATTACCGTGACTCGCACGGCGACCTCAGCGACCCTGACCTTCAACCCGACCGGCACCAAGGGCCAGTCACGCACGGTGACGTTGAACCCTTAAGGGTCAAAAGCCGGCGACACGACGCACGTCACCGGCATTTTTCTTTCCCAAATGAGAGATCGTCGCTGATCTTTTTTCCGTGCGAAAAGAAGCGCGGATTGGACGTCACCGTTATCCCGGAGCGGTGACCCTATTCCTGGCAAAAGCAAGCGATTTCGCCCGATAACGGCCACCGCAAGCGCACTCGGCAACCTGCCAAATTCGGATCAACTCATTGAAACTAGATACGTTTTCACTCGCGAAAAGCCCATTGTGATGAAATCATCACGACAGAGCGCGATCCATGGGCATAATCGTATATTCGCCTTGCTTGTATGTGAGAAGAGTTTTTATATCGGAAAACAAAGCCAGCCACTCCCAAGTTTCGGAGCGAGCCGGACCGCAAAAACAACAATCGCTCCAGACGATTGTCACGCAGCAGGGAGTTGACCGTGAAAACCAAAATGCCGCCCAAAATGCCGCTTAGAAACCGCCTCGCCTATAGTGCCGGCCTGCTGGCCCTGGCCGCCCTGGCGCCCGCCGCAATGGCCCAAACAACCGACACGCCGATCGCCAATCCCGCCTCGGCCGCTGCCCCGAAAGCGGACGATTCGACCGTCGTCGTCGTCAGCGGCATCCGCCGCTCGATCGCCGATGCCATCGGCATCAAGCGCCGCTCGACCGAGCTGATGGACACGATTTCGGCCGAGGACATCGGCAAGCTGCCCGACCAGAACGTGTCGGAAACCCTGAGCCGCGTCCCGGGCGTGCAGATCACCCGCATCGAAGGCCAGGGCGCCGCCATCAGCGTGCGCGGCATCAACCTCAACAAGCTGGAACTGAACGGCAAGAGCTTCATCGGCACCGCCGCCAATGGCGACCCCAACCTGGCCGACGTGTCGCCGGAACTGCTGGCCGGCGTCGACGTCATCAAAGCGCCGTCGGCTGACCTGGTCGAAGGCTGGCTGGGCGCCATCGTCAATATGCGCACCAAGCGCCCGCTCGATTTCAAGAAGCCGATCTTCTCGGCGCGCATCGAAGGCTCCTACGCCGATAAGGCCGACAAGATGGGCTACAAGGCCTCGGCCTTTGCCTCGGACAAGTTCCTCGACGGCCGGCTGGGCTTCCTGGTCGGGGCGTCGTACTCCGACTCCAGCGGCCGCTCCGATCAGTACTCCTCCGGCGGCTGGACCAAGGTCAACGGCACCACCGACGTCAATGGCGACGGCGTCAAGGACACCTTCTTCATGCCGCTGCGGCTGCAGGAAATCGCCGACATCAACGAAGACAAGCGCAGCGCCTTTAACTCGACCCTGCAGTGGCGGCCAATCGACGACCTGACCTTTACATTGGATGGCCTGGCCTCGAAGCGCGACGTCGCCCGCACCTTGACCTCGACCCAGGCCGTGCTGTCGACCAGCAATGTCACCAACGGCACCATCCTGAGCGACGGCACCCTGGCGCACGCCACCTTCGGCGGCGTCACTTTCCGTCCGCTGATCTATGATGAAAGCTCCTCGGCGCAGTCGGATGCCTTGAGCCTCAGCGTCGAATACCACCACGACCGCTGGCTGGCCCACGCCGATGCCTCGCACTCCGAAGGCTCAAGCAACGGCCAGGACGGGCTGAACTCGGTGTCGTCGATCGGCAATGCCAATGTTCTCGTGACGCGTCAGCTCAATCCGACCGACACGATGAGCGTCAACTACGCGCTGGGCGGCAACAACGCCTCGCCCAACTTCTCGCTCAACGCCAATTACAACGTCATGGATCCGTCGCAGTACGAGGTCTATGCCACCTTCGACTCCAACTACCCGATCAAGAACAGCGGTCACGACGCCGATTTCGACGTCCAGTACCAGACCGACTGGGGCCTGCTGAAGGACGTCAAGGCCGGCGCCCGGACCGAAAACATCAGCGCCTTCTCTGCCCAGGCCTCAGCGGTTTATCCGGCGCTCAGCACCTATGATCCGACGCCCTCGACCAGCCTGCGCGTCACCGAAGTCCCGGGCCTGAACTACGGCGCCCAGGTCGGCAGCTTCATGGACGGGGTCGGCGGCAATTTCCCGCGCACCCTGCTGAGCGGCACGGTCGACCCGGATACCTGGCGCACCTTCCTGCACGCCACGCCGCCGACGCTCGACACCGTCGCCGCCAAGGGCACGATCAACCAGGTGGCGCAGAAGACCGATGCCGGCTTCGTCAAGCTCGACTATGCCGGCACCATGTTCGGCATGGAATATCTCGGCGATCTCGGCGTACGCCAGGTCAATGTCCACCGCACCGCCAATGGCTTTACCCTGGTCGGCACGACCACGGCGCTGCCAGTCTCGGTGACGCGGGAATTCGACTCGACCCTGCCGAATATCAACTTCATCCTGAAGCCGTCGACCGAGTTCACCATCCGGCTGGATGCCGCCAAGGTAACGGCGCGGCCACCCCTGTCGTCGACCGGCGTCGGCGTTACCCTGTTCCCGGTGACCAATACCGGCACCGCCGGCAATCCGGATCTGAAACCCTACGCCGCCACCCAATACGACGCTTCGTTCGAGTGGTATTTCGCCCAGGCCTCGATGCTGTCGGTCGCCCTGTTCAAGAAGGACGTCTCGGCCTTTACCCGCATCATTCAGGTCAGCGAAGACCACCCCGAGGCGCCCAACAATACCAATGGCCAGACGACCTATCTCATCAATCGTCCGGTCAACGGCACCCAGGGCACGGTCAACGGCTTCGAGGTCGATTACCAGCACGCCTTAAGCTTCCTGCCGGCACCGTTCGACGGCCTGGGCTACACCCTGACCTACACCTATTCGGACAGCAAGACGCCGAATACCGATGAAGTCACCGGGCAAGACCTGCCCCTGCCGTTCGCTTCGAAGAACAGCGCCAATGCCATCCTCTACTACGAGAAGGGCCCGTTCAGCGGCCGCATCGCCTACAATTATCGCTCGGCCTTCCTGGTGGTGCAGCAAGGTGCTTCCGCCGGCGGCAGCCTGTGGAACGACGCTCGGGGCCAGTGGGATGCCTCGGCCTCGTACAAGCTGACCGACACCTATCGACTGACCTTTGAAGCCAACAATATCGGCAAGGATATCAACAGCTTCTACGTCACCAACCGCAACCGCATCAACAACTCGTTCCAGGACGATCGCCGTATCTATGTCGGCATCTCCGCCACCTTCTGATCGGGCTTCCCCCCGTTCTCTACCTCGTTCTCTGGGCCGGTTTGATCCCGGGGTGTCTGTCCCCGAACCGGCTTTTCCTTCCCGCCGCGATCCCATAAGGATCCGGCGGGGTTTTTCCCTCTCTCCTGTGCTTTGTTGGTACTCCCTTGACACCCGCCGCCCCAGGGCTATCCATCTTTTCATATAAGAGAAATTTTCTCATGGAGAGGATCGATGGCAGCCAGTGAAACCGAAGACCGTGTCGTGGCGCGTTACAATGTGCCGGCGCTGGAAAAGGGGATGGAGATCCTCGAACTGCTGGCCTCGTCGCCCGTGCCCCTGACCTTGACCGAGATATCGACCCGGCTCGGCCGCTCGACCGGCGAGGTCTATCGCATCCTGCAATATCTCGATCACAGCGACTACATTGTCCGTTCGCGTGACAGCGACACCTACTCCCTGTCGATGAAGATGTTCCATCTGTCGCACGAACACCCGCCGCTGCGCGCCCTGACCAGCGTCGCCGTGCCGATCATGGAAGAGCTGGCGGCGCGCGCCGGCCAAAGCTGCCACCTGGCGGTGATCAGCCGCATCAATGTCACCATCGTCGCCACCATCGCCTCGCCTCTGCCGATCTGCTACTCGGTGCGGCTGGGCGCCCAGTTCCCGGTGTGGGAGACCTCGTCCGGCATCCTGTTGTGCGCCTTCCTGAGCGAAACAGCGCGGCGCAACCTCTTCGCCACCCTGTCGCAGATCATTGATGACCAGGCGCTCACCGAGCTGCGCACCAAGATGTCCCAGGTCAGCGAGGCCGGTTACGAGGAACGCGGCAGCCTGCGCATTCCGGGCATCGTCAACATCTCCTTCCCGGTGCGCGACCGCCTGGGGACCGTCGTCGCCGCCCTGACCGTGCCCTACCTACCGCAAAAATCGGCGCCGGCGACCCCGGCCGAGATCAAGACCATGGTCGCCTCTGCCGCGGCCGATTTGTCCGCCGCCATCGGCTACCGCGACCCCACCGAACCCTGAGTTTACATCTGGATTTCCCATGGTTGTTCAATTTAACAGCGACGATATTACCGACATGCGCTCAAGCCTGCTTCTGGCCGATCCGCGCCTGTCGCGCTTCGATCCCCTGCCGCGCATCATCAGCTTCGACGATTTCGATCGCGGGCATTGCGGCTGGTCGGCGCTGCTGGGTAACTATGAAGGCAGTCTCGATACCATCCTGCCGGGCTATCGCGACAATACCAACCCGATGCTGTCGACCCTGTCGCATTGGGACGCCGGCTCGCACGGCTCGTTCGACGGCACCTATGCCATGAAGGTGGCGACCAAGCCGAAGAAGGGCGCCTTGTCGGTGGCCATCAAGCGGCTGACCTTCCGCAAGGCGTGCCCGGTGCGGCTGGAATTCTACGCCACCTGCAAGCCCGAGGCGACGGATCTTGCCCTGTCCGACCGCGATCTCAAATCGATCGGTTTCCTGTTCGATCTTCAGGTCGGCGACCAGACCGGCCCGGGTGGCCAGCGCGTCATGCCGCACCTGCGCTACCTCAATGCCAGTGACGGCGAGCTGCAGCAAAAATGGCAGTTCAAGCGCACCGCGCCGACCGTCGCCGATATCGGCGATAGCTCAGAGACGGTCAGTCACTTCCACCTCGCCGACGAGGGCTGGGAGGATTTGGCCGGCGGGGCGCAAAAGATGGCCTATAACGAGATCGCCACCAAGGTGAACTGGCATTATTTCCGCTTCGATTTTGACCTGGAATCGATGACCGCCCTGCGCTTTCAGTGCAATGATCGCGTCTTCGACATGAGCGGCTTCGACTCGATCCGCTTTCCGGCGATGAAGAACCTGTGGTGCATGTTGAACGTCTGCCTGTTCGTCGAGACGGCAACCGACAAGCGCGCCTTTTTGTATGTCGACTCCGTCTGTTTGTCGGGAGATTTCTGATGCTGCGCGAAAGCGTCACCTACGTCATAGCTCGCAACGAAACCTGGACGGGGGCGGCGACCACCGAACCGGTCGAGGCCGGCTGGGCCAGCGAAGCCGTCTTCTTCGTGCGCGCGCTGAACGAACCCGAGGGCCGCCTACCGCAAATCAAGGCGCAGATTTCGCCCGACGGCATGCGCTGGGTCGATGAGGGGACGTCGGCGCCGATGCCCGCCGATACCGACGACCTTCAGGTCCTGCGCGTGCGTCACTTCGGCAACTGGCTGCGGCTGAAGGCCGATCTGCCGGACGGTGCCAAATGCACGGTGCTGGTCACGGTACACCTCAAATGAGTGCGCGTGCCGGGTCCTTTTTCCGCTGGGAATTGGTCCTTCTGCTGTGGCTGGCCTTTTTTCTCAACCAGGGCGACCGCCAGATTTTCGGCGTCACCCTGCCGCTGATCAAGGCCGATTTTCACCTCAGCGACACCCAGATGGGGCTGATCGCCACCACTTTTTCGATCGTTTTCGGCCTCCTGGTGCCGATCGCCGGCTGGGCGGGCGATTTCATCCGCCGCGACTGGGTGGTTGTCGCCTCGCTGCTTATTTTCAGTCTGGGGACCCTGCTGACCGGGACCTCGGCGGCATTCTTGCCTTTGCTCGTCTATCGCGGCGTCGCCACCGGCGTCGGTGAGGCGCTTTACGCCCCGGCCGCCAACAGTTTGATCGGCTCGCTGCACGACCAAACGCGCGGCCGGGCCTTGGCCCTGCACCAAAGCGCCAACTATACCGGCGTCGTTTTCGGATCGTTCCTCGCCGGCTGGATTGCCGACCATTATGGCTGGCGCTGGAGCTTCCTGGCATTTGGCGTGCTGGGCGTGCTGTGGGCCGTCGTCATCACATTGCGCACGCGCGGCAAGGTATCGACGGTACGCAGCGGTTCCATTGCCCGCGACCTGGCTGTGTTGCCCGAAGCCTTCATGGCTATCGTCAAAAGCCCGGCCCTGATCGCTCAAGTCATAGGCTTTTCAGGCCTGGTTTTCGTCCTGGCGGGCTATCTCACCTGGACACCGTCCCTGCTGGCCGAGCGCTTTCATCTGTCGCTGGCAGCCTCGGGCTTTCAGTCAGTGGCGTGGCATCATCTGCTGGCCTATGCCGGACTGCTGGTCGCCGGGCTGATCGGCGACCGCTTTTCGGCACGATTTCCGCGCATCCGCATCGTCATGATGGGCTTAGCCATCCTGATATGCGCGCCATTTTTGTGGCTGAGCGCCGGGGCCACATCTTTACTAGCGATGTACGTAGCGCTGGCCGGATTCGGCTTTTTTCGCGGGCTCTACGACGCCAATCTGTTCGCCGCCATTTTCGAGCGCGTCGAGGACCGGCTGCGCGCTTCGGTGACCGGACTGATCGTCGCCGTCGCCTATATCGTCGGGGCGTTTGCACCGCTGATCATGGGCATGTTGCGCCACGACTATGGGCTTGAAACGGGTCTTAAGGTACTGTCCGCCGCCGCGGCCCTGGCTGGGATCGCCTTCCTGCTGATTATCGCCGCCGAACGCCGCCAACAGGTAACTACATGACCGATTTGAAAGAGCTTCACGGCCGCAGAGCCTTGGTCACCGGATCGGCGACCGGCATCGGCCGGGCTATGGCGGAGGCCTTGGCTCAAGCCGGGGCATCCGTCGTTTGTCATGGCTTGGGCGGCGTCGCCGAGACCGCCGCTGACTGGCGGGCCCAGGGCTTCGACGTCGTCGAAAGCCAGGCCGATTTGGGCCGGGCGGACGGTGTTAGAACCCTCAGGGCCGACATCACCCAATGGGGCGTGCCCGACATCCTGGTACTCAATGCCTCGGTCGAGGTGCTGCAAACCTGGCAGGACATAGGCGATGACGCGCTCGATCTGCAAACCCGAGTCAATATCGACGCCACGGTGCGCCTGCTCCAAGCTTTCCTGCCCGCGATTCTCGAGCGTGGCTGGGGCCGGGTCATCGCTGTCGGCACGGTGCAGGAACACCGGCCGCAACCCCGCCATTTCGTCTATGCGGCGACCAAGGCGGCCCAGACCAATATGATCCTCAACCTCGCGCGCCAGGGCCTGAGCGGCAACATTACCTTTAACGTCGTCAAGCCCGGCGCCATCCCCACCGACCGCAACCGCGCCACGCTTGACGATCCGGCCGCCCGGCAGACGGTGATCGAGCGCATTCCGCTGCATCGCCTCGGCACGCCGGCCGATTGCGCCGGCATCGTGCGCTTGCTGTGTTCCGAGGCTGGCGCCTATATCAACGGCGCCGAAATCGCCGTCGACGGCGGCTTGAGACTATAGAGGGCATCATGAGCGACACACGCTATCTGCGCCCGCCGCTTGGCGGCAACGGCATCGGTGACTATTCGCTGCACGACTTTGTCTCGAAGTGGATGATGCAGCAGGACGACATTGCCGAGATCGGCGTCTTTGCCGCTGCCAATGCGGTGCTGGGGGCGGCGACCAGCCCGCGCGTTGTCATGTTCGGCGACTCGATCACCGCCTTCTGGGATTTTACGGCGCATGACAGCCCGGCGCGCCACTTCGTCAATCGCGGCATTCCCGGCCAAAACTCCTCGCAGATGCTGTTGCGCTTCGTCGACGACGTCGTCGCGTTGAAGCCGCAAACCGTCGCCATCCTCTGCGGTACCAACGACTTGCGCTGTTATGTCGGCGATCCAGCCTCGGTCGGGACTTCGGCTCTGGCGCGTATCAGCCGCAATCTCAGGGCTATGTGCGACATCGCCACCGCCAACGGCGTCAAAATCGTGCTCTGCACCCTGCCGCCGGTCGGTGCCGACCGCGACACGGTCAACCGCGATCCGGGCGCCATCGTCGCCGTCAATCGCTGGATCGCCGGGTTTGCGACCGAGCGCGGCTATAAACTGGCCGACTATCATCTCGTCCTCGTCGACGGCAGCGGCCATCTGGCGCTCGAAGACGGCGAGGACGGGCTGCATCCCTCGGCCGCGGGCTACGCCAAGATGTGGCCCGAACTCGACCGCGCCGTGTCATGACGCCCGAGACAGTCGGCCCGCACCGCGCCGGATTCGGTGAATCCGCCTTCTGGTCCGAGGCCGATCAGGCCGTGTGGTGGGTCGATCTGCACGGCCGCGCCCTGCTCAAGACCCACGAAGATGGCACTACCTGGGTGTTCAAGACACCGGGCTTTCCCGCCAACAATCCACGCGCCATCGCGCCCGGTTACAACGGGATGCTGATCGTCGCGCTCGACGACCGGCTGGCGCGCTTCGATCCCAAAACAGGTGCCTTCAGCGATATCGACATCGCCCTGCCTGTTCCTGACGGTCATGTGCTCAACGACGCCACCGTCGATGCGCGCGGGCGGCTGATTATCGGCACGGTGCGCGCCGCCGGCGGAGACGATTATCGCGGCCGGTTGCTGCAGATCAGCCGCGACGCACCGGCGCGCATCCTGTTCGACGGCCTGTGCATCCCCAACGGTCTGGCCTTTTCACCAGACGATCGGACGCTATATTTTTCCGACTCGCACCGCGACGTGCGCACCGTGTGGCAGGCGGCCTACGACCTGGACTCAGGCGACCTGGGCACACCTGCCGTGTTTATTCCGCCCGAGCGCTTTCCCGGCCGGCCTGACGGCGCCGCGGTCGACCGCGATGGCGGTTACTGGATCGCCTCCCTGGAAACCGGCAAGGTCTTGCGGTTCACACCCGATGGCCAGTTCGACCGCGACGTCCAGCTCCCCGCGCCGATGCCGTCGAAACCCTGCTTCGGCGGCACGGCGCTGGATAGCCTGTACGTCACCACCGCCGGGCCCTTAAACGGCATCGACGATGGCGTCAGCGGCGCACTCTTTCGCATGACCGCTTCGGTTCAGGGTTTAGCGATCTACACGTGCAGCCTCTAGAGGCTGCATTGCGCCCGTTTACCCTTAGAACTTGGCCCGGATACCGGCGGTCGCCGCATAACCATCGATGCCGCTGCCGGTGCGGATGTCGCCGCGCACGAAGAAGCCGAGATTGTTCGACTTGAACTGGGCGTTAAGGCCAGCGCTTAAGGCAGTGAAGCCGCCCGGACGGCTGGTCTGCAACGTCACCGTCGTGCCACCGCCCGTCGGGACGAAACTGGTCGTCGCGCCATGGCCGTTATCGTTGGCGACGCTTAGCGACACGAACGGCCGCAGCCAGGCGACATTGTTCTCTGTCGCCGCGCTGAGGCGCAGGCCAAGCGAGCTGTTGCCATCGGACAGATTGCCGAACGACAGGCTGCCCAGGCCATTGTCCAAGCTCATCGCCCCCGCCTTGACGTTGGAGGTGACGTAGCTGGCGAACGGCTCAACCGTATAGATGCCGATCGTGTGCGGCAGGGCGATGCCCGCCTGAATCGTATCGATCGTCCCCTTGACGGGTGCGACGCTCAGGAGCGCGTCCGGGCGGATATTCAGCACGCCGTGCTGGGTCTGCAAATCGGCCAGAACGCCCGGCGCCTTGAACACGCCGTAGATACCGTAATACGGCGTCTGATAGCGGTTGTGATAGCTGCCGTCGTCGGTATTGGCATCTGCCCATCCGGCGGTGACGCCGAGTTGCAGGCTGCCGCTGTCGCGGCCGAAGCGCACGTCGCCGCCCATCTGTTCCCCGCTCATGGCGAAGGCGATATGGGCGCTCGATGAGGTCGCATAGCCGTCCGAAGAGGTCGTGGCGAAGCTATAATTGCTGCCAGCCTGGGTGAGACGGCCCCACATATGAGCGGAGACTTCGCGGCCGTCGGTATTTTCGTCGAGCAGGTCGTGAACGTCGGGCACGAGGCCGGTTTGCAGCGACGACACCAGGGCCTGCGTGTGCGACACGATCTGCGACGCCGCTCCGGTGTTCAGGGTCGAGACAATGCCCCAATCATTGCTGCCGCTAAGCTGGCGGAAGTTGTAATTGATCACGCCATTCGAGGCCAGGGTGGTCTGGGTCTGGCCGTCGGTTGCCGTGGTAAAGGTTGCCGTGTTGGCCGACGTGCCCGAGATCAGCACGATCGGCGTGGCGAAATAGCCCTTGCCGCCGACATTGTTCAAAGCCACCGACGACGCACCGGCCAGGGTCGCCGCGGTCAGCTTGTCGCCCGTGCCTGTGGCCAGATTGACGTCGAACGCCAGGGTCGAGCCGGCAACGCCGGTATAGGCGCCGGACAAGGTGACCTTGTCGCCGGTCTTGCCGTTCTGCATCGTCACCAGACCGCTATTGCTCAGGGACGCAGCCGCAAGGGAGCCATTGGTCGTGGCCGTACCGATCGACACATTGCCCGAGGCCAGATTGCTGATGGCACCGAAGCCCGAGACGGCATTGCCGCCGACGGCCAGGAGACCGCTATTGGCAAAGGTCTGACCGTTGCCGGCCAGGGCGCCATTGACGCCGAAGGTCCCGCTATTGGTCACCGCGCCGTTGAGCGTGCCTGAGGCCGTGAACGTGCCGCTATTGGTGATGGCGCCGTTGACGGTGCCTGTGCTGGTAAACGTGCCGGCATTGCTCAGCCCGTTGCTGGTATTGAGCGTGCCGAGATTGATCGTCGTGGCGCCGGTGGCATTGACCAGGCTGACCAGGCTGAGCGTCGCGCCGGTATTGATGCCGATGCCCTGGACGCTGGTCGAACTGTTGGTCAGGGTGCTGATGCCGCTCAGGCCGCCGCTGGCGACGATCAGCTGAGCGGTACCGCTATTGGCGATCGTACTATTGCCGGTCACCGTGCCCGCGACTTGCAGGACGCCCGCGCCGGAATTGGTGATCGCGCCATTGAGGACGCCCGCCGAGGCCAAGACGAGCCCGGTATTGTTCAGGCTGCCGTTCAGCGTGCCACTGGTGCTCAAGGTCCCGGCATTGGTCGTGCCGTTTGTCAAGGTCAGGGTGCCGAGGTTGAGCACGGTGGCACCCGAGGCGTTGCTGAGCGTCTTGGCGCTGAGCGTAGCGCCGGTATTGACGCCGATGCCCTGGGTGCTGGTCGAGCTGTTGGTCACCGCGGTCAGGCCGCTGAAGCTGCCACTCATCAACGTCAGTTGCGCCGCGCCGGCATTGCTCAGAGTACCGTTGCCGGTGACGGTGCCGTTGACCTGGATCAGGCCGCTGCCCGAATTGGCGATGGCGCCGTTGATCGCGCCGGCGGTGGCTGAAACGCCACCGCTATTGGTGAGACCGCCGGCCAACGTACCCGAGGTCGTCGTCGTGCCGCTATTGGTCAGCAGGCCGCTGAGCGTGCCGCTATTGCTCAAGGACGCCGAATTGTTGGCCGTGCCCGTCCATTGGCCCGCATTGACGACCGAGGCGCCGCCGGTGTTCGACAGCAGATTGCCCGTCCACACGCCGGTGGCCGTATTGGTGATGGCGGCCGTGGCACCACTATTGTTGACGTCGGCATTATAGGCGCCACTGTTCGACACGATGCCGGTATTGTTCAGGCTGTCGGTGACAGTGCCCCCCTGATCGACCGTCAGCTTGCCGGCATTGCTGACGCCTGTCGCGGTCAGCAGGCCGCCGGAGACGACATGGATCGACGCACTGGCGGCATTGGTGACCGCGCCGCTGACAGCCAAGGTCTTCGAGACATAGACGCCGTCGCTGGCGGTCGAGGTATTCGACAGCGAGGTCAGGCCGGTATAGTTGCCGAACGTCACCAACAGCTTGGCCGTGCCGCTATTGGTGAAGCTGCTATTGCCGGTCAGACCGCCGACGGTGAAGGCGCCCGCGCCGCTGTTGACGATGGCGCCATTGATGGTGCCGCTGCCGCTGACATTGGCCGAGTTCTGCAGCCCGCCATTGACCGTGGCTCCGCCGGTATTGCCGAACGTGCCCGCCGTGTTGATCACGCCGCCATTGATGGTGCCGTAATTGGCCAGCGCCGCGCCGGTGGCGGTGCTGCTATTGCTGGCGCCGCCGTTGACGGTGCCGAAATTGGCAGCCGCCCCCGTCCCGCTATTGTTAAAGGCGCCGGAGATGGTGCCGGAATTGGTGGCGCTGCCGGTATTGTTGACCGTGCCGTTGATCGTAAAGCCAAAGCTGTTCAACAGCGCGCCGGCATTGTTGATTGTGCCGGTCCAGGTGCCGCCATTGGTCAGGCTGCCGATGACGCCGATCGTGGCATTGCCGGCCCAGCTGCCGGTATTGGTGATCGAGCTACGGCCGGAGCTGGTGACAGCACCGGTCCAGGTGCCGCTGTTGCTGATACCGCCGGCGACGGAGGTCGTTGAGGCGACATTGACCGCGCCAGCATTGACGATGGTGCCGCCATTGTCACTGATCGCCGCTGCGTTGAGCGTGCCGCCATTCAGAACGCTGACTTGGGCGTTGGTGTTGTTCGTCAGCGTGCCGCTGAGGGTCAGGGTCTTGCCGACCGTGACGCCGCCCAACGTGGTTGAGCTGTTGGTCAGGTCGGTCAGGCCGGTGAAATTGCCGCCCGTGACGGCCAATTGCCCTGTACCGGTATTGGTGAAGGCCGCATTACCGGCCAGGGCGCCCGTGACATTGAACGTGCCGCTGTTGCCGATCGCGCCGTTGATCGCGCCCGCGGCATTGACGGTGGCCGAATTGGTCAGGCCGCCATTGACGGTGCCCGTCGTGCCGAAGGTGCCGCCGCTGATCGCAGCGCCACCGTTCAGCGTGCCGGCGTTGATGCCGGACCCCGCCGACTGGCTATAGAGGCCAGTCAGGGCGCCGGCCGATGAGGTGTTGAACGTTGCGCCGGTATTGTTGAACGTCGCGGCGTCGCTCACCGTGCCCGTAAGGGTCAGCGTGCCCGAGGACAGAGCGTAACCCTGGAAGTTGGACGAACCCGCAAACGTCGCGCTGCCGGAGCCCAGGTTGAAGACCAGGCTGTTGGTCCCTGCCCCGCCGTCGATCAGGCCCGTGATATTGGCGCCGGCGCCCAGCGTCACCGTGTCGTCGCCGCTGCCGGTGCTGACATTGCCGGTCATAAGACCGGCCAGCCCGATCGTGTCATTGCCCGCGCCGGTCTTGACATCGCCGGTTGTCGTCGAGCCGGACAGCAGGCTGACCGCCTGGTTGCCGCCGTCAGCGGTCAGGTCGATGGCTGTCGTGCCGCCGGAAATCGTACCGGACGAGGTGATGGTGAATACGCCCGCCAGCCCCTTGATCCCGTTGGTGGTGCCGGCGATGGAACCGGTGGCGTTATTGACGATCGTGCCACCATTGAGACCGTAAATGCCGGCATCGCCCTTGATCGCGGCACTATTGTTGATCTGACCGCCCGTCGAGAACAGCGCGACGCCAAAGCCGGTCGATCCGGCCGTCTGGTCGCCGGTAATGGTGCCAGCATTGTTGTTGACCGTAATGTTGGCGGCTGTCGCGGAAACGCCGTTGGCTTCGGTGCCGGCATTACCGGTAATGGTGCCGGTATTGGTCACGGTCATGCCCGCGCCGCGCGCCGAGACGCCCGACTGATTGCCCGTGATCGCGCCGGAGTTGGTCACGGTGCCGCCATAGATGGTGACACCGTCATAGCCGCCGTTGATCGTGCCCGTATTGGTCACTGAATTGGCGCCGGTATTGGCGAGGTACAGCGCCGACAGCAAAGCGGTGCTGTCGGTGATAGTCCCGTCATTGTTCACGGTCGCCACATCCGTGGCGTAAATGCCATTGCCGTAGCCGCTGATCGTCGCGCCGGTGTGGTTGTTGATGGTTGCGGCGGCGCCGGACGTCGTGATCGTGCTGGTAGCCGACGTGGTCAGCGTGCCGAGGTTATCGACAGTACCGCCATTGTTGAGCGTAACCGCAGAGCTTGCCGTCGTGCTGACCGAGCCGCCCGCCGCGATGTCGACTTCGCCGCCGCTGGACACCGTCACCGCCGCCGTATCGGTGCCGGACAGAACCAGCTTGCCCGACGAGGCGTTGGTCACGGATGCGTTGGTCAGGTTCCCCGTCAGGGTCAGCGTGCCCGAACCTTGCTGGGTCAGGCCGCCCGTCCCGGTGACCGCGCCGCCAAAGGTGCCCGCTCCGTTGGTCAGGATCAGGCTATTGGCGCCTAGCGTCACGCCGCCATTGCCCGAAATCGTCTTGATGCTGACATTGCCTGTATGGCTGGAAATGTCGAAGGTCCCCGCGTCTGCCACGCCGGAAGACGACGATATCGAACCCGAGCCCGTCAAGGCCAGGGTCGCGCCGGAACTGATCGTTGTGGCGCCCTGATAGCCGTTGTTGCCGGAAAAGCCTTGTATGCCCGAGCCGGAAACCGTCAGGCCGCCATTGCCGGAAATGCCGCCGCTGAAGCTGAAACCGTTGGCGTTGCTGATGATCAGGGTGTTTGCCCCCAGCACGACGGAACCGCCGCCGGTCAGGTCCTTGATCGACGAACTGCCCGCGGTCACGCCGGAAATGTCGAAGGTCGAACCCGTCGTGTCGTTCAGGCCCTGGGACGTGGCGATCGAGCCGTTGCCGCTGAGGGCCAGGGTGCCGTTGCCGGTGATCTGGGTGAGCCCGGTATAGGATTCCGCCTCCGTCAGGATCAGCGTTCCCACCGACTGTTTGACGAACTGGCCGGAACCGGAGATTTGGCCGGAAAGCGTGGTATTGCCGGTCGCGTTGGTGACGGCGATATAGCCATTGGCCGCGCCCAGGGTCACGGCGTTGTTTAGCGTCACGGCCCCCGAATTGTTGGTAATCAGCGTGCCCGTCGTCGTGGCGTCGCCCAGCAGCAGCGCGCCGGTGCCGATATTCGACGCGGAGCCGATGACCACGGTGGAGCCGTTGGCGATGCTGGTGGTTCCGCTCCAGCTGTTCGTGCCGCTCAGGATCGCCGTGCCGCTGCCGTCAAAGACGACCGGCTGGTTGGCCAGCACGCCTAAGCCGGAGCCCGTGGTGATATTACCGCTCAGATTGGCGATGACGCCGCTGTCCACCTGCAGGCGGCTGGGATCGGCCGCCGAGCTCGATTGCAGGACGATGTCGTTGCTGTAGCCCCCGGTCGCGGAATATTCGACGGTGGGATCGATCAGGGTGAGCGTGCCCGTCCCGAAGGCGCCGGCGCTCAGCGCCTGGATCGTCGCGCCATTGACATTGATTGCGCCGGTCAGGCCCGTGCCGTTGAACTGCAGCAGGCCAGCCGCCGTGCCGGTGCCGGCATTGATGGTGGCCGCGGGCGAGGCATCGGCGCCCGTCAGCGTCCAGGTGCCGGTATCCGATTTGGTCAGGGTGCTGACGCCGCTGATTGTCGAGGTGTTCAGCGCGCCGACGGCGCCATTGGCGGCCGTGCCGTCGCCGGTGCCGCGCAGGGTCAGGGTGTTAGTGCCGCTACCCAGATTGATGGTGCCGAAGGACGCGCCGGCCAGGGTGCCGGCCGACTGTTGCGTCACGCCACCCACGACCGCGCCGGCATTGGCTGTACCCATGCCGTTATACAGCGACAGGGAATCGTTGCCGGAGCCCAGCGTAACATTGCCGGTCGTCGATCCCGCCCGCAGGCTTATCGTCGATGCCGCCGCGCTGCCGCTGGCGTCGATGGCGCCCGTCGTGCCGCCGATGGTGCCGTAGCTGTTCAGGGTCAGGCCGCGAGCCGTCGCGATCCCTGTTCCCGTGCCGCCATTCATAGAACCGCCGGTCAAAACCGTGAGCGTGTCGCTGCCCGCCGTACCGGTCGTGGCATCGAACGTGCCGTTCAATGTGCCGCCGACCGTTTCGGTGAAGGCGCCGTAGCCGACAGCCACCTTGCCGGTTGTCGTCGAGCCCGCATTCAGGTTGATGCCGGCGCTGCCAAAAGCGAGAAAGTCGATCGCGCCGGCCGCGCCGCCGGTCAGCGTACCCGAATTGTCGATCAGGTCGCCGGATCCGTTCGTCATATAGACCGCGTAACCCGCCGACGTGTCCGTGCCCGCAGAGATCGTCGCTCCGGACTTGTTGGTCACCGTACCGCCGTTGTTCAGGATAACGCCGGGGCCGCTCGTGCCGCTTATGGAACCGCTGTTGGTGATCGTGGCGCCGACGCCTGAGGTGCTCACGCCGTAAAACCCGGAGATCGTGCCACTGGCGTTGTTGGTGATCGCCGTGCCGGTGGCGACGCCGATTTGCTCGACGCCGATCTCGGTCGGCGCGCTGATGGCGCCGCTGTTGGTCAGGACGAGGCCGCCGCCGGCGTAGACGCCGTTGCCGCCCGAGGTAATGCTGGCACCGTTCGCGACGTCGATCGTGCCGGTGGTTCCCGTCAGGTGCACGCCGTAGAAGCTGTTGACGCTGTCGGTCCCGGTGAACGCGACGTGCGAGGCGTCGGTGAGCGTGACGCCGAAGACCGCGTCATTGCCGGCAAAGGTCAGCGTGTTGCCGGTGGTTTCGCCCGCGACCGTAATGGTGCCGGAACCCGTGATCGTCTGCGTGACCGTGCCAGCCGTCGACTGGTTGTAGGCCAGGGTCGCATTGTCGACGATGCTGGTACCGGCGATCGAGGCGCTGGTGCCCGTCAGCGTGCCGGCCGAAACCGTGGTCGTACCGGTCCAGGTATTGGCGCCGGTCAGGGTCAGGTTGTTGGCGCCCGTCTTGGTCAGGTTGCCGCCACCGTGAATAACATTGCCAAGCGTGACATCGCTGCCACCCGGATCGAGCGTCAGGCTGCCGGTATCACCGATCATGCCGTTCAGCGTGCCGGTGACGCCGCCGGAACCGAGCGTCAGGCTGTTGGTACCGCCGGTAAAGGTAATCGCGTCCGCACCGGCATTGCCGGTGATCGTGCCGGTATTGGTGACCGCCAGACCGTTGCCGATGACGGCCGCAAAGGCCGGTTGCGCGGGGCTCGGGGTATAGGGCCCGGTACCGCTGGCGCCCGCCGCGCCGGTAGCGATCGTACCGGCATTGATCAGGGTTCCGCTGCCGAAGAAGCCGACGCCACCACCGCCGCCCTGGCCACCCTGGCTGTAGGACTGCGTAGAGCCGCCCGCACCGCCCGCGCCGCCCTGGACCGTCACGCCAGCATTGATCGTCGTCGTCGCCGAACCGGTCGAATAGATACCATAGCCGCCCGCGCCGCCGCCACCGCCGCCGCCATCAACGGAATTACCGCCCGCGCCGCCGGCGCCGCCAATCAAGTTGCTGGTGACAGTATTGCTGGTCGATGTCGTCAGCGCTGTGCCGCCGCCGCCGCCGCCGCCGCCGCCCGGTCCCCAGGTTTGGTTATTGCCGCCCGAGGCGCCATTGCCACCTGCCGCCCCAGCTGCACCGCCGGCGCCGCCGGCTGTGGCCGCGGCTATGCTGAAGGCATCCGGCCCGCCCGATCCGCCCTGGCCCCCGGCCGCGCCTGAACCTCCGCCGCCGCCGCCCGTACCGTCATACTGCCCCCCCGGTGAACCCGCCCCGTTCGCGCCCGTTACGCCATAAGCGCCACCGGCGGCGTTAAGGTTGCTGCTGTCGGAATATCCACCTGCGCCACCGGTCGTCGACTGCGCCCAAGCGCCCCCTGCCATGATCATGCCCAAAGCGGACAGGGAGGTGAGCGCGCGCATGGAAGCGCCGCTGCGAAGCGTCTTTTTCATTTTTGGATATTGTCCCCGGACACGGGCCGCGTTCTAACGCGGCCCCGACCTATATCTTTAACAGAATATTAAAGATATACAAGGACTTAGTTTTCCTGCAACGAGGTACCGCATCTGGCTTGGCCGAAGACAGTGTCAGCGCTTGTTTCATAACATCCATTGGTGCGACCGTGATGGGCAGCATCTCCGACGATTGCCTCGCCAAGCCCTTGAGCATGCGCGGCGGCCATTTCGATCAGGCGTGGGTCGGCGGTTTCGTCGCCCCCTGGAATCGACCGGCATCGGCTGGAAACCGAGGGCCGCGACGCTCAGACGAGACTACGTTGGGCCGGCCTGACAGGAACGCTTAAATCGCAGCGAGCTTGGGCGCGCCCCGCTCGACAACGAAGCTTGCCCGCGTTTTAACCGGCGCGCCGCGCTCGTGGACATAGTCGAGGACGCGATAGTCGGTGCGCCAGGTATCGCGGCCGACATCGCAGACGATGTAACCGCGCTGGTCGTTCTCGAAATCGAGCTGAGGGTTGTGGCTCTTCAGAATGTCGGTGCCCTCGCGGCTGTCGCTGCCATTTCCGCCCGAACTGATCGAGGTGGCGACGAATTCGACGGCCAGAGCCGGCCCTTCCCGGCCCTTTTGACGCAGTTCGCCGGCGAAATTCTGATGTTCGTCCCCGGTCAGCACGACGACATTGCCCAGGCCGCGGAAGTGATCGACCATCTTTTGCTGCGCCAGGGGATAGCCGGTCCACGAATCCATATTGTAGGTCGGCTCATTACCGGCATCGGCCTTGTTGCGCCGGTCGAGGTCCATCATCATCACCTGCTGGGCCACGAGATTCCAGCGCGCGCCGGTATGGTGCAGGCTGGCATTGATCCAGGCGTCCTCGGCGCCGTTGATCATCTGCTGCTTCGGATCATAGGCCTCCTGGCAATAGACCTTGAAGCCGTCGCTGCACGGCTGGTCGGTGCGGAACTGGCGCGTATCCATGAAATTGGCGTTGAGCAGATCGCCGTAGACCGCCTTGCGGTAAAGCTGGATGTCCGGCCCGCGCGGCATCGAGCTTTTGCGCAGCGGCATGTTCTCGTAATAGGCCTGGAACGCCGCCTGGCGGCGCAAAAGGAAGATCTCCGGCGGGGTGAGGTTCTGGTCCCACTCACCGGCCCAGTTGTTCTGAATTTCGTGGTCGTCGAGCGTGACCCACCAAGTGTGGTTGCTATGCGCCGCTTGCAGGTCGGGATCGAGCTTGTAGAGCGCGTAACGGCGGCGATAGTCGTCGAGGCTGAACGGCTCGTCGAAGCCCACATGGCGCGGCTTCTTGGTTTCGTCGCCATAGACCGCTTCGTAGATGTAGTCGCCGTAGTGGAAGACGAAGTCGAGGTCTTCTTCGCTGACGTGGCGATAGGCGGTGTAGAAGCCGGCGTCGTACTGCTGGCAGCCGACGGCGGCAAAACGCACGCGGTCGAGGCGGCTGCCCGGAACCGGTGCCGTCCTGGCGCGGCCGATGGGCGACTGAAAGCCGCCATAGGTGAAGCGGTACCAATACGGGCGCAGGGGCAAAAGCCCGTTGACCTCGACGTGCACGCTGTGCCCGAGCTCGGCATAGGCGATGATCTCGCCCTTTTGCACGATCTGGGTGAAGCCTTCGTCGGCGGCGACTTCCCACTGCACCGGCACGCCCTTGGGTGCCATGGTCATGCCGGAATGGTAATCCAGCGGCTTCGGCGCCAGGCGCGTCCAGATGACGAAGCCATCCGGCCAGGGATCGCCGGACGCTACGCCGAGCGTAAACGGCGTGTCACCGGAAACCGCCTGGGCATAGCCGGCCAATGGCAGGGACGAAACGGCGCCGAGCGCGGCGGCGCCGAACAGCAGCTTGCGGCGGTCAAGGTCTGGAAGAATGAGCTTCGACATGATCTGTCCTCGAGAACGGAGCAAAAGAAAGGCGTGGGTCGGACCGCCGTTTAGCTGTGTCTACCCGCGGGCCATGACAATTCGGCTACACCAGGCTTTAGGAAGTCCTTGGTCTGGTCCGATCCGTCGAGCGGCGCGACGAAGCCGCCGACGCGCACCTGTTTCCCGGCCATGGCCTGAACCTCGGGTGTCGGCACAAGCTGATAGGTGCCGCTGCTTCGGTTATCGCCGGCTTGTGGGGCTGGTTCATCGTCCTTTTGCCATACGGGGGGAATCGTCAGTATCTTCAACCTGACGCGCACCGGACAGGCCTTTGATGACGGCCAAACCACAACCATCGGACTGTCGGCAACCGCGATCATTGTCACAATGGTCCTGATCGGAAACCTCCGCCGCCGCTTTACAGTGCGTAAGTGATGCCGACTCTTTCTATCGGCGGCTCATTGTGACCGCCGACCAAAGCCAAATCCAAGCAGGCCGCGAGGGGCATGGCATGGCGCTGAAGGTCTGTATTTTACGAGAAAAAGCCGGTCGGAATGGTGGAGCTAAGCGGATTCGAACCGCTGGCCTCCTCATTGCGAACGAGGCGCTCTACCAACTGAGCTATAGCCCCATTCCGTTTCCGGGAGCGCACCTTTTAAGCCAAGATGGCGCCATGTCAAGCGCATGTATGCGCCCAAAAAGCCCGACGCGAATTAGACTTTCAAGCCGGCGTCCTGTCGACTGCGTCGGCGGCTTGGCGGATATAACCCCATGGTAGAGGCCACATTCACGGCCCATCACGTTTCAGCCAAGCGCTCTACTCGACGATGTGATGTTTCGTGCGTTGCCGTATCAGGACGGCCGGGTGACTATTTCGGCGTCAACCCGTGGAGGATCTGCCCATGTCCGAACTGTCAAACGCCTCGTTTCGCGACGTTTTCATCATCCAGCAGATCGAGCGCATCAAGGCCTCGGCGGCGAACCTGCTTCCCGTGCGCAAACACCTTCAGGACCATGTCGAGACGGCGACCTCGCTGAGATTCGGTCCGCGCGACCGCGCCGCCCTGCGTGCTTTTCTCAACGGCCTGGCGCGGCGGCTGCACAGTGGCGAGATCGACGATCGCACCGCCTATTCCGGCATCAATCGCCTGCTGATGGCGGCGCGCTCGAACAATCCCGATGTCCTGCACATCATCTATGCCGGGGCCTGAAGGCGCCACGTCTCGTCAATGGGATGAGTGGTGCGGCCTGAGTGGTGAGACTTGCGTGAGCGATATTGGTGCTTTCTGACCGATCGTGATATTTCGGTGTAAAGCCCGACACCCGAGATCGCGTCATGACCATCAAAATCCTTTGTGCGACAGCGATGGTCGCGCTCGTCTCGGTCCACGGCGCCCATGCGGCCGATCCGTTCTCTGCCAAGCTTCATCCCAATCTGGCCGGCCAGCTCAGCAAGCCCCTGCGTTACACCCCGGACGGCGATGATTTCGTCATCCAAAACGGCGAGGAGTTCTTCAATCGCTCGCTCTATGGCGGTCACACCGCCTTCCGCGTCGACGGGGGCGACAAGTCGGAGTTCACCCTCTATCTGCCCGGCCGCGGCGGCAATCTGCGTCTGGGGGTCGAGACCACCGGCGGCACCAAGTGGCTGAAAGATGCCGCCAATATCGTGACTCGCTATCGTCCGGGCGAGCTCATCTACGAAATTCGCGACCCAGAGTTCGGCGACCAGACCGTAGTCACCCTCGACGTGCTGGCCTATGCCTCGACCGAAGGCCTGGTCGTGCGCACAACGGTCGCCCATGCCGCCAAAGGCACAAAGCTGTTCTGGGCCTATGGTGGCGTCAACGGCCAACGCGGCAGTCGCGACGGTGATATCGGCACCGAGAAGGTCCCGATCAGCCAGTATTTCCAGCTTCAGCCATCGTTCGCCACTGGCAACGATTTCGCCCTCGCCGCCTCAGGTTTCACCCTGACTAGCCCGGCGGCGACCATTGCCGGCGCGGTCCCTGCTGGCAGCACCCTGCGTGTCGTCAGCGCCGACGATTGGAACGATGCCTCAAAGCTGCTCGGCGCGTCGACCACCCACCCGCATCGCCCGGTCGTTGTGGGTGAAGCCGACGCTTCAAACGGCCATCCCCTGTACCTGTCGCTACAAAATGTCGGCGCGCCGATCACGGCGGATCTTCAGACCTATAAGGACGTGACGACTCAGAAGCGCGCGGAGGCCGACGCAGGCACCAAGGCGCTTCAACCGGCCTACGCCACCTCCGACTTGCCCAAGCGTTTTGACGAGGCGAAAGCCTATTTCGACCGGTTGCGCAGCCGTGTGCGCATCGACACACCCGACCCCTATCTCAATGCCTCGGTCGGCGCGTTGAACATCGCCGCTGATGCGCTTTGGGACGACCATGCCCGGGCGATCATGCACGGCGCCATCGCCTGGCGCACGCCGCTGCTCGGCTGGCGCGGCCCCTATGCGCTCGACGATCTGGGCACCCACGACCGGGCGCGGCAGAATTTCGACACCTGGCTTCCACGTCAAAACAGCTCGGCCATTGCCACGACGATCCCGCCTCCGGATGCGTCGGCCAACCTGTCCCGTAACGAAGCTGGCCTGCATTCAAATGGTGACCTGTCGGGCTCGCACTACGACATGAACCAGGTGTTTATCGACGCCCTGTTCCGCCACCTTCTGTGGACCGGGGACGCCGCCTATGCCCGCAAGGTATGGCCGATCATCGAGTGCCATATCGCCTGGGAAAAGCGCCTGTTCCGCCGCGAATACGGCCCTGACAAGTTGCCGCTCTACGAAGCCTATGCCGACATCTGGGCCAGCGACGGCCTCTACTACTCCGGCGCCGGCACAGCCTATGCCTCGGCCTACAACCTGTATGCCAACCGCATGGCGGCACGCCTGGCGCCTCTGGCCGGCACCGATCCCGCCCCCTATACCCGAGAAGCCGACGCCATCGCGGCAGGGATGCGCCAAGTGTTGTGGATGCCCGATCGTGGCGCCTTTGCCGAGACGAAGGATGTGACCGGCAATCAGCTTCTGCACCCCGACTACGGGCTTTGGACCTTCTATCACACGGTCGACGAGGAAGCGGCTAGTCCGCGTGAAGCTTGGGAAATGGCCGAGGATCTGATGCGTCACCTGCCGTCGATCCCGGTCGCAGGCCCGGGCGTGCCCAATGACCGGCCCTATCACGTCTATGCCGAAACCGACTGGATGCCCTATACTTGGTCGGACAACAATGTGGTCATGGATGAAAACAGCCATACGGCGCTAGCCATGTGGCAAGGCGGGCATGCCGATGAGGCCTATACGCTGTTAAAAGGCGCGATCCTGTCGTCGCAATATCTTGGCATCTCGCCGGGCAATCTCGGCACCATGCAATATCTCGACGTCTATCGCCGCGAGTCGCAACGCGACTTCGGCGACAGCGCCGGCACCCTGTCTCGCGCCATCATCGAAGGCCTGTTCGGCGTCCATCCTGACGCGCTGGCGCATAGGCTGACGATTTCGCCGGGTTTTCCCGCGAACTGGGACCATGCCCGCCTCGATCATCCCGACGTCGGAATAGCTTTCAGGCGCAGCGGAACGACCGACACCTGGGCGGTTCGCCGCGCTCGCCCGTTCAGGACGGTGACGCTCATCGTCCCCGCCGTCTATGACGGGATCGCTCGCACCCTGGTCAACGGCAAGACCACACATTGGCAGGCCGTAAAGGACGCCATCGGCCGGCCGCAAGTGGCGATCGTGACCAATGCCGGGCCGACCGCCACCATCGAAATCCACTGGGCCGGCAAACCTATCAATATCAAGACAGCTGTCGCCGGTCCGACGGAGTCGGGCTTCGTGCAACGCCGCCAGGGCGCCTTTGCCTGGTGGACCATGGCGCCCAAGCCTTCGCCCGCCGCGCCGCGGATCGTGACCGCCTTCGACTGGAATGCCCCACGCATCGGCCAGATGGCTCCAGTCGATCTGAGCCAGGCTTTCAATGACAGCGTCACCAAGATTTTTACCCCGGGCAAATATCTGTCGCCGCGCCCCCAAGGCGTCAGCCTCGCCCTGCCGTCGCAAGGCTACGGCGAATGGACGCATCCAGCCGACATGCCGGCGATCGATGACAGCGGTCTGCGTCAAGCGGCAGCGCAACAGGGCGGCAAGATCACCATGCCCGACGGAGTCGTCTTTGCGACGAGCGGTGACGCAACGGCGCGCAACATCGCCTTCACCTCGCAATGGGACAATTATCCGCATGAGGTTTCGGTACCGCTGAGCGGCAAGGCCAGCCACCTCTACCTGCTGATGGCCGGCTCGACCAACCACCAGCAGAGCCGCATCGACAATGGCGAGGTCATCGTCACCTATGCCGATGGTACCACGACGCGGCTGGCGCTGCGCAACCCCGAAACCTGGTGGCCGATCGATGAAGACTATTTCATCGACGACTATCAGTTCCAGGATCCCGGACCGTTGCCAGCCCGGATCGACTTGAAAACCGGCCGAATCCGCGTGCTCGATATGGCCACCTTCAAGGGCTCAGGCCACGGCGTTCCGGGCGGTGCGGCGACAGCTTTGCAATTGGCGCTCGATCCGGCGAAGGAATTGAAATCGCTGAGCGTGCGGACGATTGCCAACGACATCGTCATCGGCCTGATGAGCGCGACTCTGGAGCGGCCTATACCCTGACGGCCGTCTTGATTTTCTCGAGCAATTCTTCCGACGTATAGGGCTTGGCCAGAAACTCGTCCATGCCGGCGTCCAGGCAGCGCTGGCGATCAACCGCCAAAAAGTGCGCCGTCATGGCCACCACCGGCAGGCGCGGCTTGCCCGTCTCGGCCTCACCCTTGCGGATCAGCTGCGTCGCCTCCAACCCGGTCATCCCCGGCATCTGCACGTCCATCAGGGCCAGCGAATAGGTGTTGTCCCGCGCCTTGTTGACGGCCGCGCGGCCGCTGGTGGCGACGTCGACCTTGTAGCCCATGCGCTTCAGCAACGTCGTGGCGATCAGGACGTTCGGTTCGTAATCCTCGACGACCAGGATCGGCGCCAGGTCTTCGGTCTGGGAATGCGACGACGGTTCCGTCCCGTCCGCTTCGTCGGCTTCGGCTGGCGCCGGTTCGGCCTCGATGCCGCGCGCCTCGTTGACGATGCTGGTCACCCTGGCCAGCACGGTGTCGATGCTCATGCGCAGGATGCGGATATATTCGCTCTGCTCGACCGACAAAGGCTGGGTCGAGGCCAGGATATCGGCCAGGCTGGCGACCGCGGTGATCGGCGAGCGGATGTCGTGGCTAATCTGCGAGACGAAATCGGCCTTTTCCGCCTCCGACTGCGACGCCGCCTGTTGCGCCACGACATGATCGGTCATGTCGCGTCCGCGCAGCCGAATGCCCTCGCCTGCTCCGTCAAGCTGGCAGTCGAATTCGAGATGACGATCCGACAGGACACCGGCCCACGACAGAGGCTGCTTCTTGGCAAGAACCGCGTCCAGAACGGCCACTAGGCCCTCACTGCCGGCAAATGCCTCGGCCACGGTCTTACCGACGAGCGTCTGCGCACCGGTCAGGTCCCGCCAGGTTGAGTTGGCATAAATAAAGCCATGGCCTGGACCGTTGAGCCGGGCCAGGAACTCGCTCGATTGGTCAAGCAGCCACTCGACATCGCTTGCGCCGAGGCCATTCGAATAATCTTGGGAAATCAAAAGCTTGCCCTTTTACTGGCCTGTCTTTGCTGGCCTGTTGCGGCCGACGCCATCTTCGCGACGCGCCGCACACCTACAGATACTGTATTAACCATGCAACGGCAAATTGCACGGATCATTTGCGAATACGCACCTTAAGATGCAGGTTGAAGCCGCTCAGCGCAGCGAAGTTCCCCGATGGCGATACGCGGATATTGGTGACCAGCGGATCGTAGCCGTCGACGTCGGGATGCGGCACATAGGTCCAAGTGACGCCGTGATCGCTCGAAAAATCGACGCTGTCAGTCGTGCTCGACAAGCTCGTATAGGTGTAGGCCAGGCCGCTCGAAAACAGGCCGAGCCCCAGCACATTGCCGTCGGAAAAGGTCACCGGATTGTCGCCGGTGCCGACATAGTATTCGGCGCCCTGGCTGGCGAGATCGCTGATATCGTCCGATATGACGACGTTCTTGGCCACCGTCGCCACATTGGGGTTCTTGACCAGGACGTCGTACCCAACGATGGCGCCCGGCAAGACCTTGGGCAAGACCGTGCCGTCGACCGGATCGGAGACCAGGCTCGGCGTCTTGGTGACGGTCAGGGCGGCGGCCCCCGCCTGACCGGCCATAACCAGGATACCAAGGCCTATGAACCACGCAACGGCTCTCATCGCACCATGCCCCTGAAGGTTGTTGAGTCGAATTTCACCCGCATTGTGACATAGGCGCCCTGCTGCGTGTAGTGGCTGCCATCGGCGTCGGGATCGTGGTAGCCGGAGACGTTATAGCCGACCGAAATCCACACGTCCTTTTTCGGCGAGAAGCCGACGGACGGACCGTAGGCCAGGCTCCTGACATGGGTGTCGTGCGCCGTCTGCTGGCTGACCGAAAAGGCGATGTCGAAGTGTTGGCCCAGGTTCTTGCGGACATCGGCGCCGATGGTATCGATGAAGCCCTGGTAGGTGTCGTCGGCCAGCTTGCCATGGATCAGCTTGGCGCCGTAATAGACCGACAGCTCGACGCCGTGACCCTGGCGCAGATCGCTGAGATAGTTGACGGCTGTGTTGTTGAGCAAGCGCGTCGTCAATTGCGTCTCGCCGCTCGACAGCGGAATGCCGAGAACGTCGCCGCCGATGACGCCTGCGTCGGCGCGTTCGTGGACAAACGTCAGCCGTTCCAGAACCGACCAATGGCTGTCGAGCGGACGCCAGGCGAGCGAGACATCGGCTGAACCGAGGCGTGCGACGCGGCCCATATAGTCCTTGACGTCATAGAGGCGGAGCGACGAGGCCACGGTCTTGCCCTCACCCAGAGTGCGGATGAGATTGCTGGTCAGGCCGGTGCGGTCCGAACGCTCGCCCTTGCGGGCTTCGACGCGGCCGTTCCACGACCAGGTCTTGGCGCGATAGGTGGCGCCGAAGGTGATCGCCGTATAGCCGGCATTGGCGGTATCGCTGTTGATCGCCGTGCCCGCGGCGATCGGTTGGAACGGATCGACGGCGTCCGGATCGATGCTGCCCTTCAGGGTCTGGTTGGCGTCGAGTGTGGCGTCGACCGTCCAGCGTTTACCGACGTCGAGCGACTGGCTGAGGCCGAACTCGGCGAAGCTGCGCATGCCGTTTTCGCCGAGCGCCAGCTGGTTCAGCGTGGTGGCGAGCTTGGCACCGTGCCACGGCGTCACGTCGAAACCGATGCGCGAGGTGTGGGCCTTGTAGCCGGCGCCATCGGCGATTTCATGGTCAGCGATCAGGCGCACCGTATCGCTGATCTTGTACGCGACGGCCAGTTGCTGACGGACCGGGAACTGCAGGCTCGCCTTCTGGCCACCGAGCGCCATCTGAACCTGCCCGTTCAGTTGAAGCTTGTGGTCGAGGAAGTCGTGCGTGCCGCCGACCGACAGCAACTGGCTGGTCTGCTCGCCGGTGCCCGCCGCCGGCGACAGGCCGTTGTCCGAGGCATCGGTGGCTTCGATGAACAGGCAGCCCTGGTCGTGGCGGTAGTCTAGCTTGACGTCGGCGGCGGAGCGGCTGCCGGCGCCGATCAGCGACTGCTGCTGCCACACGGACGTCGTCAGCGTGACGGCGTCGGTCAGGCGCAGCGTGGCGTCGATCCCGGCCTTGCGCGTACCGGCGTCAGCGATATTCTGCTGGTTGAGGCCGAAACCGTCATCCTGGCTGCGCAGATAGGCCAGGACGTCATTGTGCTTGCCGTGGTGCTCGACCTCGACGAGGTAGGCACCATCGGCGCCGGCCGATTGCTTGCCACCGCGAGCGACTTCGGCGCGCAGTTCGGTGGTATCGTTCAGCTGCGCCTTGAGGTCGACGCCGGTGACCGCGCCGTGATCCTGAGTGTCGTCACGCAAGGTGGCGACACCGATTTCGACGTGGTCGGTGACCTTGGCGGCGACGCGGGCGCCGGCGACCAGACGCTTGTCCATCGTGCCGGCGACTTCGTAATCGACGACGATATAGATCGGGTTGAGATCGGCGTCGCGGCTGAGGACTGGGCTGCGGAAGGTCAGCGTGCCGGCGTCCGGATCGATGTCGTAATCGATGTAGCGGGTCATCGGCTGTGAACTGAGCACCCGGTCCGGGCGCAGGCGGTCGCGCGTCTCGATCGCCACCTTGTCGGTATTGGCGATCAGCGAGCCGGCGCTCAGGCGATAGGGGCCGCTCAGGCCATTGCCGCGAATCTCGTCACGAGCATAGGTCTGGTCCGAGCGGGCAGCGAAGCCCGTGGCGGTGATGCGGTCGTTGTGGAAGCCGGCCTTGACACCGTTGAGCGTGCGGTTGAAGCGCGTCAGCTGGCTCTCGGTCATCGCTGTGTCGAAGTCGCCCAGCATGATGTAGGCGTCCTTGCGTTCCAGGCGCAGATAAAGCTTGCCTGAGGTGGCGGCATCGCTGGCCTGGCGGCTGCCGTCGCCATAGACGGTGTAGTACTTGTCCGGATCGATCGTCGACATCAGGCCGGTCGACGGATCGAACTGGCGGTCGGAATCGTAGGCCATGGTCAGCAGCCACGAGCCCCTGATGCGGCCCTTGGCGTAGAAGCTGACCTGGCCGTCGGTCTTGAGGTCGCGATCCTTGGGCAGCCAGTAGCTGTGGGTATTCTTCGACAGGGTATCGAAGCCTGCGGTACCGGCGGCGAAGCCGACGACGACCCAGTCGCGCTGACCGGCCTCAAGCCAGGCGCGGATGTCGCTCCTGCGCGTCGTCTTGTCGGCGGTCAGCGAAAAGGTGACGTGGGCCTGGCCGGCCTGGGTCGTCGGCTGCAGGGCGATGAAGGCCATGCCGTCGTCGCCACTGACGCGGACCGTGGTGCCGGCGCGGTCGAGACCCGCCAGCTGGCGTGCCTGGGTCATGTCGGCGACCTGGGCGGCGATGTAGGGGGCGTCGAGCTCGAACGGCACCATGGCGCCGTCGCGCACCGGATGGCCGTCGCGGTCGGTCAGGCGCACGGCGATCAATGGGCGCGTCTTGCCATCGGCGATCAGGCGCGACAGCTGCGGCACATAGGTGGCGACGAGCGCGGTATTGGCATAGTGCACGCTGCGCGTCAGGGTCTGCACAACGCGGCCCGAAGCATCTAGAACACGCGCTTGCAGGACGTTGTCGCCCTCGTTCAGCGGCAGGCCGGTCCACACACTAACGGCAACTGTATCGTTCTTTTGCACGCCGTCGAAGGCCAGCGGATCGGTCGTCTGGCCATTGACGGTCAGGGCGACGCGCTGGTTCGGCGCGTGCTTGATGACGACGCGGACGCCCGGCGCGCGCGGATTGTGGTCGACGCCCGGAAACAGCCATTCGATGCCGGGCTTTTGACCCAGCAGCCAGTCGGTGCGGCCGCCGGCGGCGATATCGCTGTCGATCACGGTGACCGGCAGCTTTTCCGCGACTACGGCGGCAGGCTGGCCCGACGCCTTGAGCGCGAAATCGACGCGATGCAGGCTGCCGCCGTCGCCTTCGACGAAGCGCGAGGTGGCGCTGCCGGCCCAACGGGTATCGTCGTGGCAGGCGATGGGCGCATAGCCCGGATTGAGCGACTGGGTGTCGAGTTCGACGACTTGGCGGCCCTTGCGCACGCCTTCGAAATGGTAGAGGCCGTCGCGGTCGGTCGTCACATAGGTGCCGTCGTCGAGCAGGACGCGGACATTGGCCACGCCCTTGGCGGTTTTGGCATCACAATCGCCTTCGGTGACGCGGCCGATGATCGTCAGGACGTCGCTCATCAGGAAGGGATCGATGCGCACGGTGGCCGAGGCCATCGGGCTCGACGGGCTGCCCGGAATCCACACCATGGCCTGGTTAACGGCATTGCCGACCGGCGCATTGGGCAGGACTTCGACGGAATAGCGGATATCGCTGGCGGCCCCCGCCGCCATGTCCGGCAGCTGGAAGACCAGGGTACGGCCATCGGCTGAAATATCCGGTTCAGCGACGCCCGAAGTCGAACCGCTGCGGTACTTTACGCCGGTCGGCAGAGTGTCGGTGACGCGAACGCCGCGCATCAGGCCGGCTTCGGGATTGATGATGTGCAGGGTGTAGGGAATGACATCGCCCGGCGACGCTTCGGTCAGCGAGGTCGTCTTGGTGATTGTCAGGGTGCCGCGCGGCACCGGATCGAGGGGGATATCAGCCTCGAGCGGCACGATGCTCTCAAGATCGAACGACCGGCCATAGGAGGCGTCGTTGGCCTCATAGGTGCCCAAAGGTCCCTTGGGCAGGTTCTGCGGCGCCACCAGGGACGGCGCGACGTAGGCCAGAGGCGGCACGATCTGCAGGTGATAACGGCCGGGGGCGATATTGGGAAAGCGATAATCGCCGGTGGAATAGTCATAGACATGACCCGAGGCGTCGGTGACGTCCTGGCCGCTGACCACGGTCGAGGGATAGGCCGAGACGCCGTCGTCGCCAAAGACCTTGGCCGGCCGTCCGGTGTCGTCATTGATCAGGGTAATGGTGGCACCATCGACCGGCTGGCCGGTCTGCGAGTCGAAAACGTGGCCGTAAGGGTCGATCAGGATGCTGTCGTCGCTCGGCAGCGAACTGTCGTCGCCGCCGAACGTAATGTCGTAGGTCGTGCCGGTCGGCATGACGGGCAGACAGGCCTGGGCATGGCCGGTCGGCGACGTGCTGGAAAAGCCGCCGGCGAACACACCGGTGTCCGGCCCGGTTTCGGTCAGAATAAGCGTGCCGCTCTGGCCGGTCGACGCCTTGGCCTGGATGGCGACGATTTCGCGCACATTCGGGTCGCGATTGGCCGCCGTATCCCACAACACGGCGCCTAGCGTGTTGCCGATGACACCGCCGGCTTCGGTCATGCCGTCGAGTTGTTCGGGAGAGATCAGCGCACCATGGATACCTTTGACGGGTGCGCTCTGGCAGGTCAGGGTGCCGTAATCGAAACCGTCCGGCATGGCGTAGAATTTCAGCACGGTCGGCACGCGATCGCGCGCAAACGACAGGCTGACCGTATTCGACGACCGGGTCTCGGTCGCACCGTCGTGCGTCACGCTAAGCGTCGCGGTATTGACGACGCTTTGAGTCGTCGCTGCAACGGCCGGATCGGCCGGCAGCGACAGGCCCAGCGTGCACACCGCGGCCAAAAGACAAAGAGACTTGAAGAACGCCATCTTTCAGCCGCGGTCCGCTCAGTTCACGGTAACGCGAAATCGCGCCGTCGCCGTAATGCCCGGCAGGATGATGGGAATCATGGCGTGGATTTGCGTGCCGTCGAACGAGCCGCCATTGGGATCGCTTTCGTCCGGACCGACGGCGTCGTCGTCTTCCGGCGTGCCGTCGGCCAGGCATTCGCCCAGCAAGGTGCTGCCGCCGACGACCAGCGAACCCGGCACATAGGTGGTGTTGGTGGGGATCGAGTCGGTAATGTTGATGCCCGTGGCGCTGCTGGCGCCCGAATTGCTGACCTTCAGGCAGTATTCGACCACGGCGCCCGGAATGGCCTTGGGCGCGATCAGCAGGTTGATGGGGTCGGAAATGACGGTCGCCGACTTGGTGAAATTGACCGTCGTCGAGGCGATGACATAGGAATCGAGCGCGCTTTGGCGGCCGTCGTGCACCAGGTCGAGCGGACCGTTGCTGTCGGCGAAGACGACATCGACGGTGCCCGGCGAATCCGCGCCGATGGTCGCCACCAGATCCGCGCCCAGCGTTCCCGGTGTGCCGCCGGCCGCCGCCACCGCCGTCAGGCCAACCCCGGCCGTGCCGCTGGCCGGGCCGCTCGACGGCGCGTCGGCGACGATGAAGACTGTCTTCGACATGTCCGGCGCCAGCTCATCGATATAGCTCGCCGTGTCGACACCCGGATCGTAGACGCCGTTGCCATTGGTGTCGACGTATACGTGGACATTATTCATGTCGAGATTGTCGGTCAGGCCGAAGGTGGTGATCGCCAGGGTCAACTGCTGCGAGGCGAAGAGGCGAAAGTCTTGAGTGGCATTGGTCATGTTGGTGACCTGGAACGTCGTCACCTGAGCCGTGTCGCCATAGGACATGGTCGTCGCCGTGCCGCCGACTTCGGTCACCGCCAGATTGACCTTGCGGTCAACGACGAAGGTGGCGGTGTTCGACGTCACCGGGGTCTGGGCCGAGCCGCCGACCGTATAGCTGACGGTGGCGGTATTATTGATGGAACTGCCGGCTACGGTGGCGCTGGCATGGGCGGTCTGGCTGATCGCCAGGGCCGAGGCTGTGCCCAGCAGAAGCGCGGCGGCGGTTTTGCGCGAAATCATTGGAGTACCTTTTCGTTCAGGAAGATCAGTTCAGCGTGGCTTTGAAGGCGATCTGGCCGGAGGCGCCGGGGGCGAGCTGGCCCGCCACCTGCCAGCGCAGATCCTTGGCCGCCTTGTCACCGGCATTGACCGGCGGCAGCGAGCCGGCGGCGGCGGCGCGATAGGCGATGCCGTCCGGCAGGGGATAGTCGACCACGAGGTCGGCGATCGGCGCCGGGCCGGTATTGGTATAGGTCAGGGTGTAGAGCAGCCGGTCGCCGGGGACGGCCTTGTCTGCCGGGACCATCTCGATCGACGTGGTGCCGTCGGCCTGGGCCTTGCGGACCTCCTTGGCGACCTTGATGGTCAGGGTCACGGGGGCTGTGGCCGCCTGGACGGCATCCGGGCTCATCGCGCACAAGAAAAAGGCGAGCAGGCTCAACGAGAGAAGTCGGCCGGCGAAAGAGGTTGGGAATTTAGACTGTGAGACTTTCACGGGGCTTGTCCTTTCAGTTGATCCGCACCTGGAAGCGGACAGTGTGGGTGTCGGCGGTGGAACCATCGGCGCCGGGCAGGGCCACCGAAATGGAATGAGAAGCAGCGTCGTAGGTGCCGTTGTCACCGAGCGGCGCGTCGTCGAGGCTGAGGCTGCCGGGCACATAGGTCGTGCCGGCCGGCGCGGTGTCGCCGATGCGGATGTCGCTGGCGGCGTAACCGGCGGGGATGTGCGAGGTCAGGCTGTAGGTGATCAGCGTGCCGCTGCCGGGCTGGGCGGCGCCTTGGGTGTCAATGGTTTGCGCCTTAACCAGGCTGGGGGCCTGTTGGGCGAGCGCGTTGTTTCTGGCGGCGACGGGCGTCACCTGCGCCGTGACGAAGCGGTGATGCACCACCGCGGCCGGATCGCTGTTCAGCGAGGTCGCCGTCAGTTGCATGGTGCCGGCGGCCTGAGAAGTGACGATGATCGACACGCTCTGGCCCGGCGCCAGGCTGAGCGTATCGTTGCTCAGGCGCGTATCGGCCGCTGAGACGGCGCCGTCATTATTGGCGTCCAGCCACAAGGCGACGACTGGCGCGGAGACATTGCTAAACCCGGCCGACAACTCGAAGACATCGCTGATCGTGCCGTTATTGGTGATGCGGAAACTATAGGAATAGCCGTCGATACCCTGGTCGATCGTGTCGGGCGTGGCCGCAACGGCAGTATTGCCGACGTCGACCACCGTGCCCAAAACGGTGGAGACGGTATTCGACGCCAGATCCGTGACATGGCCATCGACCGACAGCGAGACATGGGCGGTATTTTGAATGGTCGTCGCCGCACGCACGGGCACAAGAGCTAGCGCCCACATCACCACAGCCATACACGCACAGGTAATAAAGCCGCGAAAGAGCGCGACTACCTGCGAATATTGGCACGATATGGAAGCAATCCCCAAGTACATTTAGAAACACTGCGATTAAACCTGGCCAAAACATACGCCATGCAGCGTTAACGGGAACCTTATTTCAAACAAATCAGCTATTTATATTCTTGATTACATTAATTGTAGTGCACCCATACAAATAATAACCGAAGTTGAAACGAGAACAATTCAATGAATGGTCAATTAAATTATTCAACAATCTGGCAGGCCTCGTAATTCGCGTTATTTTGATGATCCGGTAGCCGCATCCAGTTTGACAAGCACAACCTTTTCGTGCAAAAAATCGCGGGTACGTAGGATGGGCAAGGCCCTGCAGCGAATAGGCGGATGCCCCGCTCGCTCCGGACAACACCGCTTACCGTAATCGCGAATACGCTAATCGGAATTGTGTGTGGATGTTCATAGGTAGGACGCAGGAATTGGCGGCACTCAAAGCCGCTCTCGATGCGCCAGACGCCGCCCTGATCGTGGTAACCGGGCGACGGCGCGTGGGGAAATCGCGCCTTGTTCGCGAGGCCTGCCGTGGCCGCACCGTCATTCACTTGCCGGCCCAGGACGAAACCGGCCGGCTAATTTTCGATGCGTTCAAGCGGGCCTGCCTGACCCATTTCGGTGATCACACCCATATCGAGCAGCAAACCGAGTGGCTGGGGCTGTTGAGCAGTGTCGCCATCGCGGCTAAAGCAACCCCAGGCCTGGTCATCGTTTTCGACAATTTCACGGCCTTGAGCGACGCCGAAGAAGCGATCGCCGGCATTATCCGGACCTTCTGGCTGTCCGGCTTGCCGGCCTTGAGCGGGCTTAAGCTTATCCTCAGCGGCGCCAATATCACCCGCATGACCGAACTGGCGCACGGCACGCCGGGCGTCGTCGCTCACAGCCTGGCGACGTGCGAGCCTTTGTTCTTCGACCTGCTGCCCCTGCCCGTGCGCGACGCCGCCCAATTCTTTCCCGGCTATACCGACGAGGCGCGTATCGCCGCCTACGCCATTTTCGGCGGCGTTCCGGCGTACCTGGAAGCGTGTAATCCCGACGAACCCCTGCGCGCCAATATCGTGCGCCTGATCCTGTCGCCGGACGGCCGGCTGATCGACGAACCCTCGCGGCAGCTCGCCGCCGAAATGCGCGATATCAAGGTTTACGCCAGCATTTTGCGTGCTATTTCAAATGGTTACCACGAAAGCGGGGAAATTCGCAGCTTCGTTATGGGCGACCATAGCGGCGTGTCGATCAGTTCCTATCTCGAAAAACTGCGCCTGATGCGCTTCATCGGCGATAACCGTTCGATCGATGCCGGCCCCAAGGCGCGCTATATCCGCTTTACGGTCAGCGACGCCCTCTTCCGCTTCTGGAACCTGTTCGTGCAGCCCAATCGGGCGGCGATCGACGCCGGCGACGGCGATCAGCTGTTCGAGACGACGATCAAACGCCAGCTGGGCGACTATATGCTGCCGGGCTTCGAGGCCATCTGCCGCGAATTCATGCGCCTGCACGGCGACGAGGTCTTCGGCGCTTCGGCGGAAAATGTCGGCCAGGCCTGGGGCCAGGGCTATCACATCGCCGTCGCCGGGCGCCTGATCGACCAGCGGCCGCTGTTCGGCGCCAGCGAATGGCACACCCGCGCCGTTGGCTCCGGCGGCGCCGACTATCTGATCCGCCAGGCGCGCCTTAGCGAAGCGGCCGCCGGCGCCACCATCCACCCCCATCCGGCCTATGCCCTATTCGCGCGCTCGGGCTTTACCGACGATATCCGTGAGCGCGCCAAGGAAGCCGACAGCCTGAAGCTGATCACCCCGGCGCAAATCGTCCGCCGGGCCAGTTGAACACGCGCCCTTTCGGCCAAACCGCCATTTGGCCCTTTGACCGCCTGCCCATTCGGCCGCGCGAACAAATGAACACACGGTCAAGTGGCTTCATGAACTCTTTACCGTCCGGGTGGTAGGCCTTTTAGGCAATCGTCTTTCCGGTAGAGTTCCCCATGGCAGTGATCAGCGCGTGTTCCACGAAGGGCGGCGTCGGCAAGACGACCACCGTCATCTGCTTGGCCGATGCCTTCGCCCGTGGCGGCGGTTCGGTCGCCATTCTCGACGCCGATCCCAATAGCCATGTCCGCGCCTGGCGCGAGCGCGCCCCCGACGATTGCCGCGTCGACCTGATCTCCGGGCTCGATGAAACCACCATCCTCGACGCCATCACCAATGCCGCGGCGAGGTACCAACTGGTGTTCGTCGATGTCGAAGGCGCCGCCACTCAGACCGTCACCTACGCCATTGCCGAGAGCGACCTCGTCCTCATCCCGACCAAGGTCTCAGGCATGGATTTGCAGGAGGTGTTCCGCACCTGGGAAGTCGTGCGCCGCGCCGAAAAGATGCTGCGCCGTCCGATCGCCGCGCGCGCCATCTTCACCCAGATGGCGCCGCTGCTGTCGCGCGTCGCTCTGCACGCACGCAGCGAAATCCAGGCCGCCGGCGTGCCGGTGCTGCGAACCGAGCTGATCCACCGCGCCGCCTATCAAGCGATCCATTTTACCGGCCAGACCCCGATTCATCCCGGCGGCGACGCCAAGGCGGCGCGCGAAATCGGCGAGGCCATGGTCGAAATTCTTGAAATCCTGGCGGCCGCCGACGCCAAAGCCGCCTGAGCGAGACGCCAATGACCAAATCCGCCTTCATGCCCGCCCCACGCCCGCGCCTCAGCGACGAGGACGCTCAGCGTCTGATCGACGGCGCGTCCGATCTCGGCTTTGGCCGTCCATCCAGCCATGCGCCGCAACCCGCCCCCGCGCCGCGTCCCGCCCCCGTCCCGCCGAAACCTCGTGCCGCGAAGGCACCCAAGGCCGCGCCCGACGCCGCCGAGGCGAGCCGCACTCTGCGCTTCGATGTTTCTGATGAGCTGTGGACGGCGCTGAAGCTGACCAGCGTCCATCGCCGCGTCACGGTGCGTTATTTGCTGCTGGAAGCCCTGTCCAAGGCCGGATACGCAGTCGATCTCGACACCGTCCCGGAGGACGGCCGCCGGGTGCGATAGGCTCCCTTAGGGTCAGGCGAACAGAAACGCCGTATTGGCCTCGACGATCTTTTGCAGATCTTCACGGCTGGCCCCGGCGCGGGCGCGCACGGCCAGGCTCGAGGTCAGGCCGGTGATCATCTGCGACATCACCTTCGGGTCCTTGTCGGGCCCGATATGGCCCATCTCCCGCGCCTGCTGGAAGAAGGCCTCAAAACGCAGGTCGAATTCCTCGATGGTGTTTTGCAGCACGCTGCGGATGGCATCGTGGCGCGGCGCCTCGTTCAGCGCGGTGCAGGTGAAGGCGCAACCCAGGCAATCCTCGCTCACGCCCGTGTAAGAATCGAGCATGATATCGAAATAGCGGCGGACGATGCCGAGCAGGGTATCGCCGGCGCCATTGCACGTCAGGACGCGGTCGAGCTTTTCATTGATGCCGTCGCGATAGCGTTCCATGGCCTTGAGATAGAGCGCTTCCTTGTCGCCGAACGCGGCCGCCAGGCTCGGCCGGCTGACGCCGGTTTCCGCCGCGATATCGTCAAGTGACGTCGCCGCAAAGCCGCGCATCCAGAACATTTCCAGCACCTGCTCCAGCACCACATCCGGATCGAAGGCGCGCGGGCGGCCGCGACGGCGTGCTGTAGTGCACGCACCGGCATCGGCGCCTTGCCCGCCGCAGGTACCGGTTTCCGGAAGTCCAAAAGCTGTCAAATCGTCCATGACGACCCTTTTCCTTTACGCTTACCCGCCTGCTGTCATTTTCTTGCGACGTCGCAGACTAATCCTTTTCGGCGCTCAAATCCAGACCCATCCGAACACGGAAGATGCGCCCGGACGTCGCACATTTAAAGCCTCAAAAGCATTTATTTGCGATGTCGCAAAAAATTATGTTTACAAAATGGCTATCTCGCCCTATTTAACTGCGGCATCGCACAGAAATAGAGCCTGAGAGGCCATTCTGCAACGCCCGCACGCAACGCCAATGGCGCGGCGATCTGTACGCGTATTCCCTCTTTTCCTTTCTCCCCAAAGGATTCCGTTATGACTACCCCCAATTCCCTGTCCGTTATTAAGCGGCTCCCGCGCAAATCCCTGCTGGCCACGGCCGCTGTCGTCAGCGTCCTGACCGTCGTCGGCATCGGCACCCACGCCCTGACCTCGCACGCCGCCTCGCAATCGGCGGCGCTGGCCCCGACGCCAGTGACCATCGCCGTCGTCCAGGAACAGAATGTCAGTCCGTGGGAGGACTTTTCCGGCCACCTGGAAGCCGTCGATCGCGTCGACATCCGCCCGCGTGTCGCCGGCGCCATCAAGGCCATCCACTTCCATGAAGGCGCTCTGGTCAAGACTGGCGACCTGCTGGTCACGATCGACCCCGCCCCCTTCGAGGCCGACGCCGCCCGCGCCCGCGCCGATGTTTCCGCCGCCCAGGCCCGCCTGACGCTCGCCACCTCCGAGCAGGCCCGGGCGCAGCGGCTGTGGAACGACCACGCCATCGCGCAAAGCGACGTCGAAAGCCGCGAAAACGACCTGAAAGGCGCCGAGGCCAATCTGGCCGCCGCCCAGGCCCAGCTTCAGACGGCCAATCTCAACCTGTCTTACACCCAGGTGCGGGCGCCGGTCTCGGGCCGTGTCGGCCGCATCGAGGTCACGGTCGGCAATCTGGTCGCCGCCGGCCCGTCGTCGCAAGCCCTGACGACCCTGGTATCTGTCAGCCCGATCTATGCCAGCTTCGATGCCGACGAGACCGTCATCAACCGCACCCTGGCCGACCTCAAGGCCACCGCCGGCAATGAAACGCTCGACCAGGTGCCGGTCACCGTCGAGACCGGCACCGCCGGCGATGCGCCCATCAGCGGCCACCTGCAACTGATCGACAACCAGTTCGACGACACCAGCGGCACCGTCAAGGCGCGTGCGGTGTTCAGCAACCCCGACGGCAAGCTGATCCCCGGCCAGTTCGTCCGCGTTCATATGGGCGCCGCCAAGACGGTGCCGGCCCTGCTGATCAGCGAACTCGCCGTCGGCACCGACCAGAGCAAGCGCTTCGTCTACGTCGTCGGCGCCGATCATAAGGTCGTCTATCGCGAAGTGACGCTCGGCGGCACGGTCAACGGCCTGCGCATCGTCACCTCGGGCCTGAAGGACGGCGAAAAGGTCGTGGTCAGCGGCATCCAGCACGTCGGCCCGGGCTCGGTCGTCAGCGAGCAGGTCGTGCGCATGGACAAGGTGCCGGCCAACCCGAACGCCTAAGCTTTAAATCTACTGAATACCCCAAAGGCCCACGCCGTGATCCCCAATGGTCGCGGCGACGGCGCCCCTTTGCCTGAAACCGCTCAAAGGCATGATGCCATGAACCTCTCCAAATTCTTCATCGACCGGCCGATCTTCGCGGGTGTGTTATCCGTGCTGATCCTGGTCGCCGGCCTGCTGGCGCTCAAGGTGCTGCCGGTCTCGGAATATCCCGAAGTCGTGCCGCCGCAGATCGTCGTCCACGCCATCTATCCGGGCGCCAGCCCCTCGGTCATCGCCGAAACCGTCGCCGCGCCGATCGAAGAGTCGGTCAACGGCGTCGAAGACATGCTGTACATGAGCAGCCAGGCAACCGCCGACGGCCAGATGACGCTCACCGTCACCTTCAAGCTCGGCACCAATCCCGATCTCGCTCAGCAGATGGTGCAGAACCGCGTCAGCCAGGCCGAGGCGCGTTTGCCGGCCGATGTCCGCGCTCTGGGCATCACCACGCAAAAGAGCCAGTCTTCCCTGCCGATGGTGGTGCACATCACCTCACCGAACGGCCGCTACGACGTCAACTACCTGCGCAACTACGCCCTGCTGCACATCAAGGACCGCCTGCAAGCCATCAAGGGCGTCGGGCCGATCCAGATGTTCGGTGGCGGCGACTACGCCATGCGCGTCTGGCTCGATCCGCAAAAGGTCGCCGAACGCGGCCTGTCGCCGTCCGACGTCGCCGACGCCATCCGCTCGGAAAACGTCCAGGCCGCGGCCGGCGTCATCGGCGGCTCACCCGGCATCCCCGACCTGACGCTGCAATTGTCGGTCAACGCCCAGGGCCGCCTGTCGACCGAGGACGATTTCCGCAACATCATCGTCAAGACCTCATCCGACGGCGCCGTGACGCGCCTGGGCGACATTGCACGCATCGAAATGGGCGCTTCCGACTATGCCTTGCGTTCGCTTTTGGACAACAAGAATGCCGTCGGCATTCCTATTTTCGAAACGGCCGGCGCCAACTCGCTGCAACTGTCCGCCGACGTCCACTCAACCATGGCCGAACTGAAAAAGGCCATGCCGGAAGGCGTCAGTTATGAGATCGCCTACGATACCAGCGAATACGTCCACGAATCGATCGACTCGGTCATCCACACCCTGCTCGAAGCCATCCTGCTGGTCGTCATCGTCGTCATCCTGTTCCTGCAAACCTGGCGCGCCTCGATCATCCCGCTGTTGAGCGTGCCCGTCTCGATCATCGGCACCTTTGCGGTGATGCACGTCTTCGGCTTCACCATCAACGCGTTGACCCTGTTCGGCCTGGTGCTGGCCATCGGCATCGTCGTCGATGACGCCATTGTCGTCGTCGAAAACGTCGAGCGCAATATCGAGGCCGGCAAGTCGGCGCGCGACGCCACCTATCAGGCGATGCGCGAAGTTTCCGGCCCGATCATCGCCATCGCCTTGGTGCTGATCGCCGTCTTCGTGCCGCTGGCCTTCATCAGCGGGCTATCGGGTCAGTTCTACCGTCAGTTCTCGCTGACCATCGCCATCTCGACGGTGATTTCGGCGGTCAATTCGCTGACCCTGTCGCCGGCGCTCGCCGCCCTGCTGCTCAAGGGCCACGACGCCAAAAAGGACGGCCTGACGCGCTTTATGGACAAGTGGTTCGGCGGCTTCTTCAAAGGCTTCAACACCCTGTTCAAGCGCTCGTCGGAATCCTATGGCCGCTCACTCGGCGGTCTGGTGTCGCGCAAGGCGTTGATGCTTGGCGCCTATGCCGCGCTGGCCGCCTGTGCCTTCCTGATGTTCAAGGTCGTCCCGGGCGGCTTCATTCCGCAACAGGACAAGGCCTACTTGGTCGGCATGGTGCAACTGCCCGAAGGCGCTACGCTCGATCGCACCGAAGCCGTCGCCCGCAAGGTCTCGGAAATCGCCCTGCAACAGCCGGGCGTCGCCCACGCCATCGCCTTTCCGGGCATGTCGATCAACGGTTTCACCATTGCCTCCAACCAGGCCGTCGTCTTCATGCCGTTGAAGCCGTTTGCCGAACGCCATGGCGCGGCGCTCAGCGCCGGTGCCATTGCCGGTGCGCTCAATCAAAAGCTAGGCGGGATTGGCGAAGCCTATGCCGTGATGTTCCCGCCGCCGCCCCTGCTGGGTCTCGGCACGACCGGCGGCTTCAAGCTGCAACTCGAAGACCGCGCCGGCCTCGGTTACGCCAAGATGGACGAGGCCACCAAGGCCTTCGTCGCCAAGGCCTCGCAAGCCAAGGAACTGGCCGGCGTGTTCAGCGGCTATCAGATCAATACGCCGCAGCTCTACGCCGATATCGACCGCACCCGCGCCCGCCAGTTGGGCGTCTCGGTCAGCGATATCTTCTCGACCATGCAGATCTATCTCGGCTCGCAATATGTCAACGACTTCAACCGCTTCGGCCGTACCTACAGCGTCCGGGTCCAGGCCGACGCGCCCTACCGCGCCCGCGCCGAGGATATCGGCAAGCTGAAGGTCCGCTCCAGGACGGGCGAGATGGTACCCCTGGCCGCCGTGCTGACCGTCGATCCGAGCAATGGCCCGGTGACCGCCAGCCGCTATAACGGCTTCCTGTCGGCCGATATCAGCGGTGGCCCTGCCCCCGGCTATTCGTCGGGCCAGGCGCAAGCGGCCGTCGAAAAGATCGCCGCCGAGACCTTGCCGCAAGGGGTGAGCTTCGAGTGGACCGAACTGACTTACCAGCAGATCCTGGCCGGCGATTCGTCGTCGCTCGTCTTCCCGCTGGTTATCCTGCTCGTCTTCCTGGTGCTGGCCGCGCAGTACGAAAGCGTCGTCCTGCCGATCTCGATCATCCTGATCGTGCCGATGGGCCTGTTATCGGCCATGGTCGGGGTCTTCCTCAGCCACGGCGACAACAACATCTTCACCCAGATCGGCCTGTTCGTCCTGGTCGGGCTGTCGGCCAAGAACGCCATCCTGATTGTCGAATTCGCCGTCAAGCGCCGCGAGGAAGGCGC
>OUNM010158884.1_pt1 | contig 46685 bp, 35 predicted proteins | sample 1769961 | NCBI WGS metagenome assembly OUNM01 (sample SAMEA3914820, study PRJEB12502) | metagenome | biome: forest; material: soil | place: USA | collected 2012-03-12 | depth 0.3 m
ATGAGCTACGTCAACCAGGCCCTGGTGCGGCCCATCGTCGCCTACATCAACGCCAAGCGCACCTACATCCCCGTCAACTGCCGCATCGTCAAGCGCGTCGCCGACTTTGACGGCTCCTGGACCGTCTGGGACTGCGGCCTCATGGACGAGACCGCCGCCGAGGTGTACGCGGCGTTTGCGCGCAACGTCGAGGACCAGCAGAGCCGCGTCAGAAGGTTCAAGAGGGTCGGGCTGTGGACCGTGAGTCTGGTTGTGCATGCCTTGTTGGCCGGGGTGGCGGGGGATTTGATGTAGGATGTCTTTTTTGGGAGGCGGGCGCTTTTCTCTGCTCTCTGTAATGTGTGATGTGATGTGATGTATGAAGGACGAAATGGGGGAGGAAATAAACAAAAAGAAAGGGGCTGGGGGTTAGGTTGGGTTCGTGCGTTTACTGTGGGTGCATGGCAAGGGGCAACACGGCGTTTGGCTTTGGCAGGACAGCAAAGTTTTTGGTCGAAAGGGGGTCCTTCATCTGCGATGGCAAGGTTATTGCTATGGCACTCCTGGGATGGGTAACAGATCTGATACCCCTTACTTGTATCCAGCCCAGTAGCAGAAGACGGTTTGGGTAAAAATCTCAGCTTGAAAGAAACCAGGCATTATGTTGCTCTTGGAGCAATACTCTATATGCTGTCATGCAGTCTAACCAAACACCAGCCACTTGAATAAGGTCAACGCTGTTACTGCGGACCTTCGCTACGGACTACCTCCCAATATCAGGCCCCACCCGGCTCAACCGCACAACTCGACTCTCGGAAACGGCAGTCACCTCGATCGTGACGCTGGTGGCCGTGATAGGGCATCCTCGCCGGGTATGGCTGTTCTCATATGTACTTGCGAATTATGATCGTGATGTGGCCTGCATGGTCTCTGAGCCGCTTCTCTCCGTCCGAGAGGGAATCGCCTAGGGGCCACTCGGCGAATTAACGGGCCATCACGGACAGCGTTCACATGAAGTCGTCGCTGAAATTCATGTTAGTGATGGAGTTATGAAGCATGAGGTGCGCCAAATGACTTACTCGCCGAAGGCACCTTCGTCCTCGTACGTGTTCGTGTCGGCCGCTCCGCCACCACGGCTGACGCCAGCAAGAGTGGTCTTTGTCTTGGCCGCCTTGGTCTTCTTGCCGCCCTTATCGGCCGCCTTCTCCTCCTTCATCTTCTCGTTGCCAAGCGTGGTCAGCGTGCTGGCAACCTTCTTAATCTGGTCGCTCGGCAGGTCCTTCGCGAGCTGCTTGGCGAGCTCTTGGAGGAAGAGGGTGTAGTGTGCCTTCTTGGCGTTGCCTGCCAGGATGGGGCCGACGACGTTGCGCAACTGCTCAAACTGGCTCTTGGTCGTGGGCCGGAACAGCGGCAGCGCCGACAGATCAACCGTCTTGGTCGGATCGCTGGAATCGATCGGCACGGCGCTTCCGGCAGTCGTCGCCTTACGGCTGCTGATGCCGATGCCGCCGAAGAGGTCCTCAGCGTGGCGCAGATCAGACTCCTTCTCGGTACGGCGGAGGCGCTCGCGCTTCTGTGCCTCATCCTCATCCTCGCTGGATTCGTCGTCGGCGTCAGCCCTGGCCTGGGCACGCTCAGCCTGGCGGTCCGCAATGCGCTGCGTCTTGCTCTTCTTGTTCGCGGCAGCCTCCGCCTCCGCCTTGGCCTTGGCTTCGGCAGCCTTCTTTGCCTTTTCACGTTCGACCTCGGAGTCTTCGGCGTCGTCCCAATCCTCGAGGACCTGAGACCGTAAAGTGTTAGCCTGTAAAGAAGGGAAAGGTCGGTGTGTCGTGACAACCGCTAGACAGAGAACGTACGTCGCTATCGTCGGCCTCTTCGTCGTCAAACTTGCGGCGCCCAGCAGCCGCAGCCGCGACGGCCGGGGACTCGGAGCCGGAGCTGGAGGACTCCTCCTCTTCCTCTGCGAAGATCGTGTCAGCCCAGCTGTGAACCCAAAACCCGAATTTTTAGACGCGTATTTTCGTTTGATCTCAGGGGCGGGTCCATGGTTCTGGTCGCAGACCGCGCATCCCACCAAACACGCTGCCCCGCGGCGTCGCAAAAAATGCGCCCAAGACACCCTGGAATCGCGGGGTAAAAAGAAGAAATCCGCGACTTACCCCACTGCTTCTTCGGAGGCATGATTGTTGATGACTGTCGAGGTTCTAGGGGTCCTTGGTTTTTATAAACTCGGATCTGGAGGTGTCTTTCGATAGAATCGACCGTGGGTAGAGCGAAAGGTGGCGCAAAGGAGCGTTGATTGGGTTTCAAAGTTGGGCAGCCGAAGAAAAATGTTCAAAGGCACGGGAGGGTGTGGTGTGTGGGATCAATCAACTGTGAAAGCGGCGAGTCTCGGGCTGCGGGGTCCGGTGGGATCCGCCCTCCCAGCGAACCTTAGCAAACACCATCGTGCATCATGAAAACTCCAGCGGCAAACCGGCAAGCACGGCCTTGTTTCATGCACAGGCACATGCACATGGTGATGGGGAATGGGATCATCTACCACCCAGCTAGAGAGTCCCGTCCGCGTTTCAACCTCTGACTCTTGTCGGCCGCATCGGCGACCACATGCCCAGCACGCTCCGTGGTTTACCTGTGTGACTGTCTGCCTGGGTGGGGGTTGTTGGCTGTCGCTGCAGGACATCAACAAATGGTGACAGCTGCTTCAGGTGCGCCGGCAGGCTCCATGCAGGACTTGTCCGATCTCTCGAGTCCTCCGCAGCTCTTCCCGCGCCGTTGCTATTAAATACTCCATGGCATCGCAAATCCCAGCCGCATCAAGCCTCAACCCATGTCCAGCATCATGACCATCAGGATGCATCGTGGCCCCTCCTGCTTCCGCTGCGGGGTTGTTATGGACTGTTAATGGGGATCCCGCCCTGCAGCCCGGGCTCGCAAATCTGCCTTGAGGTTCCGTGGTGGCGCCATTTTCATTGGCCCGTGGTGCTTGCTCGAAGCGGCACAAGGCAGAATCCACGGGACTCCACGCCGGAAGCGGAAACCAGCAGGGATGCTGCCAGTGGCTGGCATCTGCCGAAACCAGGCCAGGCACCGCAGCGTTCGCTGCCTGGGCGTGGGGAGCTCCCGCTGGGCCACTGTTCCCTCCATCCAAGCCCCCTCCGTGCCAGAGGAGGCAGCCTGCATCAGCCAATCCCCAGGCCTCTGCACCGTGTGCCCTGCAGCAGCTGCCGCCTCAAAACCGCACCCGAGTCCTACCAAGTCCTGGGCAACGTGTGAACCTCAGGCCTGGCGAGAACCGGACCGCAGCGCTGTTCTCTGCAGCTCCTTGGAAGTAGGACTGGACCTCGGTGACGCTTCCGCTGCCTCCCCTCAGGCCTCTGGCGCCACGCAACCACACCAGCTCGACAAGAAATATAACAAAAATGGGTGGCGGATGACTTGGCCTGCTTTGCTTGCATTCGGTCGGATTCGTGCTCACTGCTGCTCGTCCATTCACTTTCCCACCGCACAGTTCGCCCCCCTCCTCCGCCTGCGGATAAGCCGATCGGTTCTCGGTTGCTTTCTCGCGGCGGCTGTCGATCCTCTCACTTCAGATGGACAACAAGAAACATTTCGCCTCCCTCTTGGAGGACCACTCGCCCGACCCGGGCCCCGCGACCCTCCGGCCGCTGTCGCCCTTCCGGAATGGGGTCCATGGACGCCGGTCCGGCACTAGGGGTGGGGATGACGGAGGGAGCACATGCACGACCCCGTCCCACACCCATCTCGATATCGACCTCACCCAAGACCAGGCTGCCCTGTCCTGTGTGTACGTATATGAGCTGTGGCCGTCTCGCGCTGTGCTGGAAGCCTATCCAGGGCCTAACCATGTCTGCAGAACCAAAGAAACCTCGCTGGAAGACTGCGCCAGACACCGCTTCATCGTCTGGGCCGCCGTGAAACGCAACTCATCGGTGCGCATGCCGTCCCAGCAGCGGACGGAATGCCCGTTGCTCAGATGCACACAGCGGTTCTCCGACCACGAAAGCATGCTCAGGCATCTGGCGGGGTGCAGGTACCTTGCCTCGGGCGAGTACTGGTGCTACGACCACATGAGGGTAGAGCGCTTCGACGACCTCAAGTGCAAGCGCTGCCTCGGCCACCCCTCCAAGAGGAGGAAGATACTCTACATGGCCAAGAACTTCTTCCACTCCCTCGGCCACAAATCCAAGAAGGCCCCCGGTGCTGGGTTCGACGACGACGATGAATCCATGATGCCGCCACCGCCGAGCTACGACTCCCTCGATATTCCCAGCGTCGATAGCAACGCCAGCGAGTTGCCGTCAACCGAGATTCTTGAGATCGATTCCCTAGAAGTACACCTCTTCCAGCCCACGCCCATGGCCGCCCCCAGCGACGTCATCAACCCTCAGGCCCTCCTCATGCCCGTGGTTCCCGCCCTCCCCGAACTCGACTCGACCATGCTATCGGGGGAGACGTTTATGCAATGGCAGGCCGTTCCGGGCATCACGCCGTCATTCCCAATCATGCCCGAGGAGGATAGTGCTCTGAGGGCCCCGGGTATGAAACCGATACTGCAATTAGCCACGGCTGGTCTTCAGGGGCGTCGTCAAGCGCCTCGACCACTTCCCAGACCTGCCCCTGTCGTCCCGCGCAGCAAGGGCCTGTCGCCCAGCTCATCGGTTAGGTCCACGGCCAGCACCGACACCAACGCGAGCATGGCGAGCACAGGTAGCTCTATGATCTCGCCGGCCTCGAACTGGAGCGGCGCCTGGTCCATGGGCTCCGGGCTGAACACGGGCCTGACGACCCCGATCGACGGTGTGGTGGCCGAGGACATGTTTGCGGACGCGTTGAACAACTACAGCAATGACCTCTGCCCGGATTCCTTGCACGATTTCTTCTCGGAACTCCCGGCCGACTTTCCCATCCTCAACGATGCGTGCGACATGGCTTCGGCGCCTCTTGTCGGATTCGACGCACCTCTATCTGTCAATCTATCCTATGCGCCGGAGATTGTTCTAACAGACGACGCAGCTCAGTCGGTTGAGCTTGGCGCGCTCGAGGTTGGTCAGACAAACGTGTGCTGCTCCGAGACCAAGTCGCTGGTTAGTTCGGCGTGGGACGCGCTGCAGGAGCATATCGTGACGTCGATGGTGAAAATCCGAGACCACCGGGAGAACTCACTCGCCAATCAACTCAGCGCAATGTCGATCAAGACAGTCGCGACGACGGGGCTGCGGACGCTTCGGGCGCTCATCGATGGGCATCAACCGTCATGTGCTACCGACGCCCTTTGCTTGATCCACCTCGTTTACGCCTTTTCCTTGGTCTTGCATGAGCAGGAATCGCCTGACCGCTTCAACGGCCTCTTCTTGCAGTCCTTGACCTATCTCAACGGATTACCGCCAACCGACCGAAATCTTTACCGTCAGCTGGTCGTCAGCATATGGCAACCACCTAGTTTAAGCCAAGCTGAGATCAATAACTACTTTGCCGCCGCATCCAACAGACAGTTCGGGTTATCCCCTGACCCCAAGGGGAAGTCCCCTGAGGTGTTCAGCGGGCAGTTTGGGCAAAGCAGTGACCCGTTGCTGACCGCGGCTCGTGACTTTCTTGATGGTATGTTTCCACAAGGTGATTCCTCATGGGACCCCACTAATTGTTTCGCAGAGCTCGAGATCAGCCTCCTGAGTCAAGGTACTCTGCCGCTTGACGTGCAGGTCTCCGACTTGCATATCGCTCACCTGAAGGAGTTGAGTCCCGCTGGAGTGAACGGTGCCTTGCTCGCCACGGCGAGACACGTGCTGGAGATGCTTTCCCAAGGATTTGGCGACGCTGGCCTCAACGACAGGCTCAGGGAAGTGTATCGGCGACTTAGCAGTGGATCCATCTCCAGCGTCCGAAAGGTCGAGATGGAAATCCTCCAGGCTGGCAGGGTACGTTGCGCTATTCCATCTTCTTGTGACCGGGTTGCTAACCAATGCAGAGTTCCATGTCGTCTACACACTTCTTCGGCAGTTTTGTACCCAACGCCAGGAAGCTATGCGATCAGATCTACGAACGACACGACTTGGGAGTGTCACGGCGCGATGTCTATCACAACCTCGGAGTCAGCTTGATCGAAAGTTTAATCCACGAGTTCGACAGCCCAAGCGGCAAAGCAGCCGAACCCCCACTCGACGACATGGATGCCTTCTTCAACGACCTGGCCTCGGAGGCCGGCGGCCACACAACCGCCGCATACACAGTCGTATCGCCAATTGAGCCGCAGACGTTCGATTTCATACCCGGCCCCGCCCAACTGCCGACGCCTACTTCAAGCTGCACACCGTCCAGCACCCAGACAGCCAGCCCGGCAGCCGAGCAGCCACAACAACCGACACCCGAAACGTCTGAGCAAAGCGGCCAGAAGGTGGAGGCCAACGCGTGCTGCGAGCTTTGCGGCTACCGACCCAAGGGCGACCCGCAGTGGTTCAAGGGAAGCATGGCCAAACACAAGAAGCTGCAGCACAGCGCAGAGCCACCCCGGATCTACAAGTGCCCGTTCCCAGGCTGCACGAGCCAGTATAAGAACCGGCCGGACAACCTGCGACAGCACCAGATCGAGAAGAATCACTGGGCGCAAGGCGAGGAGGGCACGTCCAGGCGGCCTAGCAAGCGGAAGAAGGTGGCAGAGGAGGAGTGAGTTCGGAGAGGTGACTGCGATGTTGAACGGTGTTTTCTTTCTTGTCCATTTGAGCGATTTGCTTCTGGGTTTTGTATAATTCGTGATACCACTCTGCATGGCACGGCGTTCTGGCTTGGATATGGGGTTTTGGGGGAAGGAATACATACAGGACCGGCATTCATGTGAACTGGCCGGCTCAAGACCAGCGACAAGAGAAGTCGAACTTGAGGATCTCGCATCTTGTTGCTCAATATACATGACCATCTTTCTCAACAACCGAAGTATCTGGAATTAACACGTGCTTGTTCATGGTCCGCGTATCTCTCCGCCCCGGTAGGATGCCCCTCTGACAGGGGAGCTGTGGGCAGCAGAGAAGACGTCCGATGCATACCTAGTCCTTTTCCTTCCCTTTTCACAGCTCAATTGATCAAAGACAAAACAAAGCTAACCATAGCATGTTTCTCCACTCGGTCCCCCCTCGTTGAAGAGCCGAGCGAGGCCCGGGGCATCACGGGACCCGCCCTCGTGCCGCAACCTCACCCCACCTCCACTCACCTTCACTTAAACACCAAACTTACCACACAACAACAAACGCCCCAAGTTTGAAATAGCGAGCAACAAGTATTCAACAAAAATGGCGTCCATCCCGCACATCACCGTCCTCGGGTCCTTAAACATGGACCTAGTCGCCTACGTCCCGCACCGTATGTCTCGGTCCCCACCCGTTCTGTCCCGCCCCCACAACTAACATCTCCCTCCCAACCCATAGACCCTCTGCCAGGCGAAACCCTCACAGCGGACTCCTTCGCCACCTCCCCAGGCGGCAAAGGCGCCAACCAAGCCGTGGCCTGCGCCAAGCTCTCCCGCTCCCGGCCGGACCCCAACGCCGCCCCCTCCTCCACCGACGAGACGGCGCACGTCTCCATGGTCGGCACCGTGGGCGCGGACGCCCACGGTGCCCAGCTCACCTCCAACCTGGCCGCCTACGGCGTCGACGTGTCGGGCGTGAACCCGACCCCGGCCGAGAAAACCGGCATCGCCATGATCATCGTCGACAACCCCACCGGCGAGAACCGCATCGTCCTGTCCCCCGGCGCCAACCACGCGCTGCAGCCGGCCGATTTCAGCACTCTCGCCAAACTCACCTCTTCATCTTCTTCTGGGAGCCGGTTACCCGACCTGCTGATCATGCAGCTCGAGATCCCGTTCGACACCGTCCTCGCGGCACTCGCGGCCGCGCGCAGGGAGGGCGTCGACGTGCTGCTGAACCCGGCCCCGGCGCGCGCGCTGCCTGATGAGGCGTACCCCGGCCTGGCGCACTTGGTGGTCAACGAGACGGAGGCGGCGACGCTGGGCGGGGTGGAGGAGGCGGTGCTGGACGACGAGGCGGGGCTGGAGGCGGTGGCGGAGCGGTTTGTGAATAGGGGGGCGAGGAACGTGATTATTACGCTCGGGGGCAGAGGGGTGTATTATTTGAGTGGTGGTGATGGGAGGAGGGGGTTGGTTCAGGCGGAGAAGGCCAAGGTGGTGGATACCACTGCCGCGGGGGATACGTTTGTGGGGAGGTATGCGCTGGAGGTGGTGCGTGGTGGTGGGGGGTTTAATATTGAGCAGGCGGTGAGGAAGGCGAACAAGGCGGCTGCGAAGACGGTGGAGAGGGCGGGGGCACAGGACTCGATTCCGTGGAGGGATGAGCTGGAGTAGGGAAGGTTGTTTTGCTGGGGCTGAGGAGAGGTTGGAGGCTAGACTCGGGCATGGAAGGCCATGGGTGGTTCAACAGCATGTTTAGAAGACCATTTACACGCAGGCTCGGTAGAATCGAATCGATATTGCTAGCTGCCTAACTGAGCTTGACTTGTCAAACCCTAGGGGTTCACATACGGCGGCTGCAGGTGAGCCCAGCCGTCCACCCGCGTCGGCTTCACAGACTTAAGATCAAATCCATTCAAGGCGCGCAGGTTGAACGGCCGTCTGTCTCCCTTGGCGGCTCGGAAGTTCCGAGTGGCTTCCGGAAGTGCGGCCACCTCGTCGTCCGTCAAGGGGTTTTGGTCGGTGGCAATGAACACGCCGCAAGTCTTGCAAAAGGCCTTGCGCCAGACGCGGTTGCCAAAGACGTAGTAGGACAGGTTCTCGCGGCCTTGGATGGCGAGCTGGCTCTCAGTCGGATAGATCCAGACGAATCCGCCCTGGTGGTGTCAGTGACCTGTGTGTGAGGGTGGGGGCTGAACGAAGGTTGATGTGAGACCCTACCCGCTGATCGATGCTGCAGTTGCACTCGAAAATGGACTCCTTGTAGGTGCCCTCCTCCAAGGAGCCGTTCACCCTGACGGCGGTGGTCACAGCTCCGCAGTGGCAGCTTCCGTGGTAGGTGTTGCCATCCTCAAAGCCGGGAGGGTTGGGCTCAGGGCCGGAATACTGGGGAGCGACATACTGTCCGCCAAACGAGCTGCCGTTGGACCTAGACGGGGGCTGTTAGGGGCGGCTGGTACATGAAGCAAACTAGAAAAGAGAGAAAAGGTCATGTACGTTTTGACTTCGAGGCCCCAGATGTCAAGATCCTGAAGGGTCCGGACCTGGAGGACATCAGCACGGCGCAGGATCACAGCATGGTTTCGTCCAGGCGTAAACCCACATTCACCCCCGTGAAGCCGTCACCAGTACCCATGACGGTGGTGCCACAGTTGCCGCAGAACTTGACCCCGAGCCTTGTCAGCCAACCCGACTTGCCCAAGATGGCTGATTGCCAGTCCCCGACCGTTGCGGCTCACCTGATGGTCCATGGTCTTGGAGCCAAAGGAATAGTGGACGAGCTTTCCTTCATCCTTGACGATGGTCAGGGGCTTCTTTGCCACTAGCCACAGATAGCCCCGCTTGCTGCAGATGCTGCAGTTGCAGTCGCCCACCGAGACGATCTCGGGAGCCTCGACTTCGAAGACGAAGGCGCCGCAGTGGCAGTTGCCGCGGTACGTCTTGGTCGGCTGCTGCTGCTCGGGTTCAGACATGGTGAGACTTGAAGTAGCACGGAAATTGACTGTCAATACTGGATGGACTACGGAGGAGTTGCGGAGGAGGGGAGCATGCTCAACAGCGGGCGGGGAGGACGCCCTACTTGTATTCTGTACATGATACGAGTGCAGCGCATCAACCAGACCAGCCAGCCGTTTTGAACGGCTTCATCGGGGAAATTGGCCCGATTGATGACCAACAGGGCGCTTCTGTGCCGCCATATGCTCGGAGCTCGGCCTTCTCCTCTTTGCTCAGCCCTCGCAGTTGAGGACACGTTTCACGCGTCGAGTGGGCGTGTTGAGACGTGTTGGGGGATCCTTCGATTGACCCCGCACACGCGAAACGGCGCGGAAACACGTGACTTGGCCGACTCCAAGCTGTGCGTGTGCAAGGGGTCGGAATTTGTCGAGACGGATCCTGCCCGCTCCTTCTCGGCTCGTGCAAACCCCGGATTCCAGACCCCGGGCCTTGTCGAGTCGTCCCTGCCGGTGTCACTGTCAGCCAGTTCCAGGCCCGGCCAGCACAGTCTGCCCAACCCAGAGCACAGTCTCGGATGCTCGCTCGGGATCGCCTCGACATGAGGGAACTGTCTCGGGCACGACAGACAGCCACCGCGTTGCAACACACACCGCCCGCAGTCCCGATTGCCCAATGCCGACACCCCCACGCCCCGGAACACCCCCGGCCCCGCCGGACCCGATAGGCGGGGTTTAGCTGAGGAGCGCCCCAAGGCCACATGACCGACAGCAACGCCAATCGGACCAGGGTTTGATCCGACGGGCGTCGTCGTTGTCACTTCGTGGCATCTCACCGTCTCACCGCTATCGGATAGCCCACGGACGACCAGGGACGAGCAGCTTCTCCGGGATTGAACTGTCCACGAGGACAGAAAGATACCCCTGGACCGTCTCACCGCGATGCAGCAATTAGCCCATGATCGGGACCTCAGCACGCCACTCTTGTCAGTGAACGCACCCGCCGAGGGTTTCGAGCCGATTTCATACCGTGCGTGACGCGATATCTCTTCTGCACAGCATGCCGTCAACCCGGACGCTGTCACACCCTCGTTTGCGAGTAGCAATGCTTCCTCATGGTTCGATCCGTGGCGACGTTGAGGGCCAGCCACCAGTCGCCCTGATTTCGCCGGTTCTGTTGCTGTCGGTTCCAGGGTGAAATACTTTAACATTCAGTCCAAAACGTACAGCGAGTTCTGCCCAACGCTTTCCAAAAAGTCAATGGTGGTTGGAGACATCAGTAACACAGAGGTGGTTCTCGACACTCTGTCTCCAAAGAATCCCTCAGTCCCGTCACGACTGCCTCGTCCGGCCAAGGAGGCCTTGGAGCACGGCTTGTCTATGGTAACAGACCTTACAGAAGAACTCAACAGGGGAATAGGTTATGAGCGAGGAGTGATAGTACTTTGTACCAGCATCGGACTTGGCAGGCAGCTGAGTTGGGTTACAAGTATGTAATGAACACTCAACCAACCCCAATGAACCTCTGTCGCAACCTTCTAGTGGCCGGAGGTTGTTCAATGGAAGCCTTAGTCTAACGTTCCATCTTGAATACCCAAACGCCAAGCTTGTCTCCTAGTGGTCCATGGCGCAGGTTACCGGCAGTCGAAGCCTCGGCCTTTCGAGACAAGCTCGATGAGACAGGCTTGGTGAGACAAGTAACGAGCCTTGCTACCCCCAAACGTTGTTCCTAATGTTGCTCTTCATCTATACAGCCGGACTTGGGTGTCTCTAACCGTTAGTCGCATGGCCTGGCTAGACGGGTTATCATTTCTGTTTCCAAGCTCCCTCTCTGGTTTCTCTTTGATGCTCGTCTCGCGCGTATCAGCGTGACAGAATATGGTAATCTTAATCCGGTAATTTTAACGCAAACGGGCTGCATTAGCCCGCCGCCAAGCCCGCGAATCCGGTGCTCTGGGCGTGGGGTGTCGGCTCCCATTGGTGGAGATGACGTCGATGATCGCTGGCACAGCTGCAGCAGCTCGATTCTGGAAACCAGAAGTGCGTGCTTGTGAGACGGCAATGATGAATTGGGCGAGCCCTCTGTTCGTATTTTTTCTTCTCAGGTAACCTCAACCATCAGCCCACCCAGTCGGGGTTCGTTCTCAGAAATGAGCCCCAGCATCTGGGGAAAGTTTGAGCTTTTGCCATGTTTCGCGGGGTTTGGAGCGCTTGCAGCCTTGCTGACTCCAAAATTCCATCAAAGAGGGGGACGGTGGATTCAAGAGAAGACCACCCACGCCCCTAACGCTGTTAGCTGGTTTCTTGGTCTCCATCGCTGCGACTTTGACATCTCCGGGCGCCGGGCACGAGCCGGGCTTCGGGGAAGGGGGACCTGCTCCTCGATCCAACGCGGGGTCTTCCGGATGGCGAGAGGGGTAATGGAGGGGTCGCCGGCGTCATTGGCCTGCGAAATGATGGTGTTATAGCACATGGTGCCATCCCGCTTGCCTCTGCATCCATCGACAGAATACAGCGCCCTCGCCCTCCGGTGGCAGCCGATGGGAGCAGCCTTGATGACGGTGCGGTGATGCGCTAGAACGGCTCCCTCTGTGTTCCTGCTTCACAGGTAAGGATGAACGCGCAGGGCTGATGACGAGCATATGGGTCTGCTGCGCCTTGCAAAAGCTCAACGGCTCACATGACGATGGATGGGATGCCCCTGACAATCGCAGTCCCGACTCCCTGCCACAGCTCGGCGAGGGACCTTCACACCGATCATACCACCCATGACACCGCGTTTGAGGTGCTTGCCGGGCGCACACAGCACCGCAGGTAACACACGCAGCAATTGTATCCGGTTCTGGAACACAGCGTCCACTGCAGGGCGCTAGCGTCCCCGCCAAGTCGACCCGGGCGTGGGGCCCCTGTTGTGCTGCAAGGCGATGCTGTCCCGTGATTTGTCCCTTGCATCTCCAACTCCCACTCTTCATCCGCACGAGGCGATGCTTGTGGCATTCCATGACAAAACGATTCCGTCTTCCGGCCACCCGCTGCGGCGGTTTCTGGGGTACCTTACCTCGAGCTTACCTAAACCCGCTTCGGGACCTGTTCTGGAATGGAGCAGCACCGCACAGTACCGCGAGCAGCGAGCAGCGGGCAGCGGGCGGCCAACGACGAGCTCCTCCTGCCCCCGATGCCCATGCATGCGCCGGGCGATGGCGCTGCTGCTGGGCCAAGCTGGCCCCGACACAGTCCCGACGACGTAACATGGCCGTAATGTGTGTCTCGACCTGCTGCGGTCAGTTGCCGGGAGCGGCGTAGTGTAGGCTCTTCCATTGCATTTGCATCTCCCGCCGTTCCTGGATCCAGGGCCGACCCCTTTCAGGTCCGAACCCACCATGGCCCACGGTCCCCGTCCACGTACCCCATGTACTGTACTTCGACTTGCACCTTGAAAGCAGGTGGCCCGGAGTCCTCCATGAGCGGCGGTCATGCTCTTCGCAAACTCACCCTTTAACCCCAACGAGTAGCTGGAAACGCCTTATTACCTGCCTGACTCGACTGATCCATGCACAATCGAGCTATCAGTCTCATTTGCCGAAGACAGCTCGCTGGAACAAGAGCTCCCCGCTGAATGCAGGGAAGTCACCTTTACTCTGGCCCCATCCTGACCTGGAACTTGGAACCCACCTTTGTCCTCCCCTGGTAGCCCGTCACGGGTACCTTCGACACAGTACCTCCCGTCCTGGCGGCCGTTGCTCGACTTTGCACCGGTATAAAAGGTGACTTGCGGCTTCGTCATTCCCGCACATCCGAATCTTTGAACATTGCGCCATTCGACAACTGCGATTGCGCGAGCCAAACATGCCTACTGTCCGGGAAGCAACAGTGATGCCGCACGGCGCTGTGCCGCGCCTGGGGGCGATCAAGGAGAGAAAGGGGCTGCCGGATCTACACATGGCTGCTGCCGGGCCGAAGCTCGACATCATCGACATCCGCCACGCCGCGGTCGAGATCAACCTCAAGGCTGAGGTGCTCTCGCAGTTCCACACTAGGGACGGCCCCAGGAAGCTCCCCACACTCTTGCTTTACGATGAGAGGGGCTTGCAGTTGTTCGAGAAGGTACATGAGAGGCTTTCCTTGCCTCTGCCACACGCCATGCCCACCCCACGCTAACCTTATTCCAGATCACATACTTAGACGAGTACTACTTGACCAATGACGAGATCGACGTGCTCCGGTCTTTTGCTGCAGACATCGTCAAGAACATCCCGTCCGGATCCATGATCATAGAGCTCGGTAGTGGGTCAGTCGTGTCTCGACACCAATCTTCTTTTTTCCATTCCTTACCGGGCCAATTTATGGCTGACTCTCCGGCCTTCCTTGTCTAGCAACCTTCGAAAGGTGAACCTGCTGCTGCAGGCGCTCGAAGACGCCGCCAAGGACGTTGACTACTACGCACTGGACCTCTCACAACTAGAGCTCGAACGCACACTCGCCCAGCTGCCCCGATACCGATACGTCCGAGCCCACGGATTGCTCGGGACCTACGATGATGGCCAAATATGGCTCAAGGATCCGTCGATTGCCTCACGGCAGAAGTGCATCATGAGCCTGGGCTCGAGCGTCGGTGAGTCGTTCTCGGCCCGTACTTCCGACGGCCAGCCTGACTGACATGACCTTTGCAGGTAATTTCGACCGCGGCGAGGCTGCTGAGTTTCTCAAGGGCTTCTCCGACGTCCTTGGTCCCGGGGATACCATGCTAATTGGCCTGGACGCCTGCAACGACCCGGCAAGAGTATAGTAAGTGCAAACCTTCATTCTGTTCCATCTTCATCACAATTTGCTGACGGCAGGCTAGTCATGCGTATAACGGTGTGTAGCCTTCTGCGGCATCTAGTCAACCTCCCATGCTAACATCGAACCATCGTTCAGACAAGGAAGGCCTCACTCACGAGTACGCAACCCCTCGCCCTCCATATCTGCCATTCCGATGGTTCTGCTGACACGCTCAGATTCATCCTGAATGGCCTTCGCAATGCCAACAAGGTGCTCGGGGAGACCGCCTTCGTAGAGAATGACTGGAGAGTTATCGGCGAATATGTGTACGACGCTGAAGGGGGCCGCCACCAAGCCTTCTATGCCCCCAAGCGTGACACGATCGTCATGGGCCAACGCATTCGATCTCACGAGAGGATCCACGTCGAACAGAGCCTCAAGTACTCCAAAGCCGAGGCCGAAGAGCTTTGGAAGAGGGCTGGGATGGATGAGATTGACCAGTGGAGACACCGCGACGAGTATGGTAAGTGGCTTTATATACCCGTTGGCCCCGAGACGCAGGATATTCTCCCATTTCACGACCACAACCCCCATTTCCCAACACCCCACGCTCTGTGCAACGTGGGGCCAGTCAGACGGCAGCTCTGTGTAAGTGAACACATTGGTGTGTCGTCACTGGCCTCGGGTTCTGTCGGCCTGCGGGGTTGGCATCCCTGTCCAACCAAGTCTTGGGCTCTCCTGATAGTATCTGGATCTCGTGGAGGTGAGCATCCTTTGACTAACATGATTACGCTGCGTAGGTCTCCATATGCTTGCCAAACCGAAAATGGCATTCAGCCTCATTCCTTCTGTGTATGCCCGTACTGCACTCCCATCCCTCGAGGACTGGGAGGGGCTGTGGGCTGCCTGGGATGTCGTCACACGTGAAATGCTGCCTCCAGAGGAGTTTCTGGAGAAGCCCATCAAGCTCCGCAATGCATGCATCTTCTACCTGGGTCATATTCCCACCTTCCTCGATATACAGCTGAGCAAAACGACAAAGGAGCTCCTCACAGAGCCCGCCAACTACTCCCAAATCTTCGAACGGGGCATCGATCCCGATGTTGACAACCCGGAACTGTGCCATGCGCACTCGGAGATTCCTGACGAGTGGCCGCCTGTGCATGAGATCCTGACCTATCAGGGCCGTGTGCGGGCTCGCGTTCAGAGCTTCTATGCAGAAGGCATTGATAACATCCCACGCCACGTGGGAAGGGCAATCTGGGTCGGATTCGAACATGAGGTCATGCACCTCGAGACCCTCCTCTACATGATGCTGCAAAGCGATAAGACGCAACCACCACCGCATACGCCGGTCCCAGACTTCGAGAAGCTCGCTGCCAAGGCTCGCTCCGAGAGGGTCCCGAACGAATGGTTCGACATCCCTGAGCAGGAGATTATCGTCGGGTTGGATGATCCTGATGATGGCATTGATCCAGATGCTGTCTACGGATGGTAAGCTTCATCATTTCTGCTAGATGGCTGCATACTGACTGGAATAGGGACAACGAGAAACCTGCGAGACCGGTGAAGGTCAATGCCTTTCAAGCGCAGGGCAGGCCCATCAGCAATGAGGATGTAAGGGCATCTTGAGCACCTGGAGATTGTTGGACACGAGACTAATGGAATCAGTATGCGCAATACCTGTACAGCGCTCAAACTGCCAAGATCCCGGCATCTTGGGCACATACCGCCGGCCAGACCAACGGCCACGACCATGTTGAAGGTGACACTAATGGCCACACCAATGGTCACACCAATGGCCACACCAATGGCCACACCAATGGCCACACTGATGGTCACACCAACGGTGTCTCCGCCGTCCCGGAGTCCTTTCTCCAGGGCAAGGCCGTCCGCACCGTCTACGGGCTGGTACCCTTGAAAAACGCGCTTGACTGGCCAGTTTTCGCCTCCTACGACGAACTCCAAGGCTGTGCGGCCTGGATGGGTGGCCGCATCCCCACCTTCGAGGAAGCACGCAGCGTCTACGCCCACGTGGAAGCCCTGAAGGCGAAGGAGGCAGAGAAGCATCTTAGCCGGATGGTCCCCGCCGTGAACGGGTATGTCACACTGCCTCCACACCTCCATACCTCCACGATCCACTCACTAACCCAAACAACAGCCACCTCTGCAACAACGGCGTCGAAATCTCGCCCCCGGCCACCCCTCCCGCGCCGGCCTCGGAAGCCGACACCAGCAGCAGCACCAGCAAGGACGACCTCTTCACGGGCCTGGACGGCGCAAACGTCGGCTTCCGGCACTGGCACCCCGTGCCCATCACCTCGCGCGGCAACAAGCTCGCGGGCCAGGCCGAGATGGGCGGCGTGTGGGAGTGGACCAGCACTGTGCTGCGGCCCTGGGACGGCTTCGAGGCCATGCCGCTGTACCCGGGGTATACGGCCGACTTTTTCGACGAGAAGCATAATATCGTGCTGGGCGGGTCGTGGGCGACGCATCCGAGGATTGCGGGGAGGAGGAGCTTGTGAGTTTTTACCCCTTTCATTTGACACTCAAACAAGAAATGACTGTGCTGACTTAGGGGTGTGAATAGTGTCAACTGGTACCAGCGGAACTACCCTTATGCCTGGGTGGGTGCGCGGCTCGTGCGGGACACGGAGTAAAAGGATGCTTCCTAAGGAAAAGCAACATTTCTTTCTTTCTTTAAAACTTCTTGTTTGCTTTTGGGGCGTGTGATGGGATCGGATTTTCTCAACATGTTCATGGGGGTTTTTCAAAAGGAAAAAAGACAAGACGGACAGACCGATACAGACAGACAGACGCAGCCAGATCTAATAATCACTTGCAGATGCTCTCCATGGGGTTTGTGCGATACTGATGTGTTGTGCAGCTGTCCTGACTTTGGGTGCTGTATGTTACTCTACTTTGTTTTGCTTGAGTGAGGACCCAATGTTCAACCACATCACACAGCAAAAAGACGGAAGCATTACAGAACCAAGCAAACCTCCCCATCCGACTCCCCGGTTTCCTAGTGCCCCTTGTTTTCCGAAACCAAAACGCCTCATCATGATGCAAGACCGCTCGCAACGTCACCATTTGCGATTCAGACGCCCCTGACCCTGTGGAAGCTCATCATATGTAGTCATCCACCATCTCCCAAATCTGCGACGCCATCTTGACTCCTTGCTCGGTGATGATGCCGTCGATCAGCTCCGGGTCGGTGTAATCGACCTCGTCCTGCTCCTCGACCAGCTTTCCGAAGGTCGCCGGGTCCAGGTCGACACCGATGTGGTCGAACTTGCTGATGTCCTTCTGGTTGACGCCCACGCGGTTCACCATCGGGTAGGCGATCGGGGTCTTGCGGCAGATCTTGTGGGTCTCGGCGGCGACGTAGAAGCGCTTGATGCCGCCCTTGACCGTCTTGGTCAGGTGGGCGAGCTGGGCAGTTCCCATGCCCGAGATGATGCCACCGTTCTGCATGACCACCTCGGTGCCGACCAGCACCAGGTTGATGCGCTTCTGGTTGCCGAGCACGTAGGCGATCTTGTGTGGCGAGATGGTCTCAACCTCGAGGCCCGCCTCGCGGAGCTGGGCGACGGCTACCTCGCTGCGCTTGTTGCGGTCGTCGACGATGTAGATGACCTTGAAGTGCTTGCTCTGGTCGGCGGCGGCGAGGAGTAGAATCTTGGTCACGGTGCGGCTGCCGCCGGCGGTCAGGACGATGCAGGCGTCCGAGACGTAGCGACTACCCCACTTGGCGATCTTCTCACGGTCGGCCTTGGCGCGGCGGGCGAACAGGTCTCGGTTGTCGAGCAGGTGCTGGCGTGTCTCGTCGAAGTTGAGCACGCGGTCGGGACCGGTCCCCGTGCCTGGTGCGGTTGGCCCTCTAAGCGACCGCAGCAGGTACTGCTCGAACAAGTCGGCGCCGGCGAGCAAGGGGAGAGGGTTGGGGGTTGAGGCCAGGAGCTTGGCCTTTTCTTTCTTGACAATCTCGACCAGTTCCATGGCGGTCGAGGAGGGTGTAGCACCAAGCAGCTCGATCATGGATTCGATGGCGGCGACGCCCATTGTGAGGTCGCGATCCGAGTTGAGAAGCTCGCGGTATGTGCGGACGATGCTAGGGACGAGTCAGAACAGAAAAGAACCTGACCAATTGACGGAAAATGCTAGACAAGACTCACTCGAATGCCGCTCCATTTTGTTGTTGGGAAGAGTTAGAGGCGGGTGGGGGTTGGACCGGGGGCGCCGTTGTTGAGGCGCCGTTGGAAGACATGATGGCGGATGTGAAGTGCGCGGATGCTATAAATGTAGGAAGCGGGCTGCGCCGGAGCATACAGTTGTGCCTGGACGTGCCCCCTGAGGTCGAGTAAGTCGATATTCGTGGTCGTCGGCTGACGCCGGTGTACCGAGGAATCGAGGAATCGATGAATCGAGGGGTCGGTTGATGGCCAAGGATCGATGCGGCGGGGTACAAAGAGTAATTAACGGAGTTGCACGCGGGAAGCTGGGATGTGATGCGAGCGTCAGTTTCCGGGGTCGAAGGCTGGTAGAAATATATTTGGTATCGTTTGTCTGGCTACCAAGCAGCTGTAGTCGTCAAGGTTGCAGCGCTCCAAAGAAGCACAACGATTCGAGCATCGCTGGAACATTACTTGGAAGCTTTGTGACTCAGTTCAATTGGACCTGGGCCCGTGGAAATTCTGCCAGACCTCACCGCCACATCATCGAATGCCCCTCTAACATTAAAGTGGGTCAAACGCGGGGAGGGGTGCGGTGCGGGGTGCGTCGGGGCAGCAGCTGCAGCAGGCAGCAGGTCCCGAGCCGTGTCCCTGCCAGGAGCCGGCCCAGGCATCCCGGACAAGTGCCGGAGGGTCAGAACAGCTCCTGGATTCGAGGGTTAGACATAGCTTCTCCTTTTTCAACTTTCCAGTTTGAGAACACAACAACCAACGCAAGCCAGCATGGACTTCTCGACTACCATCGACCCGGCGACGGGTCAACCCTTGCCCCCCGACGCCATTGTGCGCATTCTCCGTGAGCCCCCCACCCTCCCTCCCCCGGATCGCAGCATCCAGCATCCGATGTACCATCCGATCCGATACCGGTCCATCAACAAGCTGGAATGGAGAACATAACACAGTGCAAGACTGACCGCTCCCAGACATAACCTCCAAAGTCCACGTCTACTCCATCCCGCGCGACGCCCTCTCCACAAAAGCAGGCTACGCCGCCGCCTCCTGGACCGCCGACCCACGCAGCCACATCTTCACAGCCCGCCTGCGCGTCCTCGAGACCTCCTTCACCAACCCCTCCCCCACCACCGCCGCCACAGCAACCGCCGACGAGTCCGAACCCCAGGCCGAGATAAAAGTCGACATCCTGCTGGAGGACCCCGCTGCGGGCACACTCTTCGCCGCGGCGCCCTACACTGCGCCTGCGACCGTCGAGCCCGCCACCGACAGCTCGCGCTTCTTTGCCGTGCGCGTGCAGGACCCGAGCGGCAAGCAAAAGGCCACACTGGGTGTCGGCTTCGAGGAACGCAGCGAGGCGTTTGACTTTGGCGTCGCGCTGCAGGAGGCCGGACGGGCGTTGAGCTGGGGTGGTGCTGCTGCCTCGTCCGGGTCCGGGGGGCAAGCGCTGAAGGGGAGTGGGAGTGGTGCTAGTGCCGGTGGTGCGGGAGAGGAGAAGAGCAGGGATTTGAGTCTGAAAGACGGGGAGACCATCACGGTGAATCTTGCCGGGACGCGGTTTGGGAGGAGGCGACCGGCGGCGCAGACGGAGAGCGGGGCCGATGCCGAGGGGGGCGGGAAGAGCCTCTCCTCGTTTGCGCTGCCGCCGCCGCCGCCGCCCAGTGCGAGGGAGGTGCGGGCGCAGAAGCGGTTGAGCGCACAGCAGTTGGGCTTTGATGACGGGCAGTTTAATGAGTTTGCTTGAGGGCGGGGCGCAGGGGCGTTTCTTGAGGCGGGATCTTGGATTGGTGCGGATAGTGACGACGAGTTTAGACCACCGGCATAACCAAGTCTTTGACATCAGCTCGAGTGCTGTTACACGGAGTGTTGAGCGTTTCTCAACTTGTGCCGGCCAAGCCAACACGCGGCTCGCAGAGTCTGGGCAGGGGGCACAACGAGTCTGGGCAAGGGGAGCACGGCAAGGGATCAATGATGCGCACAGCATTCCGTCACACAGTCTCAACTAACTCAAAGAATCCCGAGGGTCTGTTTGCCCCGCAGCTTGCCTCTTTAAGATGCCGGACAAAGGCCATGGCCCGGCGACAGGGGATGGAGTTCGTAGACAAGGACTGTTCGGTCCCGAGTGTATAAATGATCACCGAAACTGCCGGGCGCGTTGGAACGTCCCTCATGCGGGCAGTTGCCAGTTCGGAGATCCAACCATCCAGGCTCCGGCCGGCCGAGATCTTGAAGAGTCGTGTGTTTTGAAGTGTTTATATATTATCATTTTAGCGGTGACATGCCGGCCATCGGATAACCAACCAACCCCCTGATCCGGCCCATATAGAATACAAGAAGTGAGATCTAGTACAGAATGCAGTTACAATCTTGCGCTTCCGACCTTTCCTCCCCATCTACCAATCACCCATCACCCAGCGGTCGACGGCAGCGCAGACCACATACTCTTCTGATAAGGCAAACTCTTGCGCCTCTCCCTGGCCCTGAGGGGCATCGGAAAGCAAAGCGACACCCGCTTTGACTTGGCCTTCCACGCCTGCGTATCCTCCTCGGAATCCTCGTCCTCATCAACGTAGTGACCAACAGCAGCGTCATCCACACCCCTTACCCCCCTTTCTCCCTCGTCCACCTCCTCCTGTCGGCTCTCCACCCCATTTACCTCCTCCACCGGCATCACCACCACCTCCTCCTGACAACACTCCACTTCCCTCTCCTTACCACCCCTGTCTCCCACCTCCCTCTCACCACTATCCTCCCCCTCCACCTTAGGCGTCAGCCCCTCCTCGGACGACCAGATATCCTCAGCAAACACCACCCCATCCCACCCCTTTTCACCAGGCATGAAACACGGCGATAGCGGGCTGAGCACCGACACAGACGCAGCAGACTCGACAGCAGAGAAGTACGAATCCTCCGCCGACGACGAGGTCGACGACACGTCCGTCGCAGTTGTGTCCTCGTGCTGCTGTTGCTGCAGCAGTTCCTGACAGCCAACCTCTTCCAAGCCCAAACCCAAGCCCACCCCCAAGGTCGGGAGAACCCCGGGCGCGGGCGTAGGCGGCGGCGAGGCAGGGTAAGAAGCAGCAGGGTAAGACGAAGCAGGATAGGGAGGTGCCGCAGCCAGCCAGGGCGACGGCATCTGCTGCATGAGCAGGTGCTGGTGGACCAGCATGACCCAACGGTCTCTGTTCTGTAGCTCGAGGTGGATCTCGCCGAGGCGGAGGAGGGTGAGCTGTTCCTGCTGGGCGGTGTCGGCGATCTTTGCGCGGAGGAGGGAGGCCTCGCGCTTGGTCTTTTTGGTTTCCGCGGAGGGGGGTTGGGCCGTGGCGGTGTTGAGGCGGGCTTCGACGGCGGCGTAGCGGTGGTGGAGGCGGGCTGCGCGGTCGCCTTGCTTTTGGAGGTTGTGGATGAGGTAAGAACGCTCGTTGTGCAGCTCTTGGAGGGGGCGGGGGTCGAGGGTCTGTACGGGAAGGGGGTAGGTGCTTGCGGAAAAGGAGCGGTAGTGGGAAGGGGGTTGGATGGGTTTCTTTGGGGGCATCGTGGTGGCCCTGGGTCGGGGACGGATCTTCGACTGGGTTGCCATGTCGGCGTTGTTGGTATTGCCGGCGGGAGGAGGGATAGTCTTTGGGGATACGGGCCTGGAGATTTCCCCCCCTGAGGATGTGGTTGCTTCGGTCGAGTGCATCCTGCTCAAGGTGAGACAGCGGGCTTGGTCGGAGCCTTAAGTGGATTAACCAGGCACGACTGCTCGAGTCGAGGCCCGGTCTCGTGAGCCATGGCTCATGCAAGCAAGGGCTTTTAAGTCAACTCTCGACTCAAGGAGGAAACTCCGCGGCTGGCTCACTGGACAAAGACCGAGAATAGCGCTGAGAATCAGAATCCTTGTCCCATCTTTGTTTGCCGTGGCCACCCACCACGATTCGCCGCTGAAGAACCCCACCACAAGCCGCATGGCTCCCTGGCAACGGTCTTCGACGGTCCGGCAGGCAATACACAGTATGTAGGTATCGGCAGCGTTGTGTTCCATGGAAGAGCGCTTGTTCCCGAGGCATGGTGTGGCGTCGGTGGCGTTGGTGAAAGAGGGGGGACAGCATTCCAGACCCCTTCTGGACCAATATCTTCGCTCGCCCTTGCTTAGAGGCTGAAGCCATCGTGCCTTGGGGGATCACAGAACCTCCAAAGACCTGCCGTCTCTGCCGCCTTCCTGATGGAGGAGACCTCGTCTTTCGTCACAGCGCGGTTGATTTCAGCGTAGCGTTTCTCGCTTGCATTGCCGTCTTTGTCGGTGGTTTGTTTGGACCTGGTCTTTGGTCGGCCCACGTAGGCGTCTGGGTGGTACTGTTCCATGATATGGACGTAGCAGTCTTTGGATACGTCCTTTGCGAGGAATTCCATGATCCTGGCGCTCTCGGCTTCGAAGCCGGGCATAACAAGGTGGCGCACAAGCAGGCCCTTCTTGGCGATTCCATCGCCAGTAAAACAGAGGTCCCCGACCTGGGCATGCATCGCCTTGACACTCTCCCGGGCGGTGGCAGCATAGTCCTCTGCTTTTAGTAGACGTCTAGAGCTCTCAGGGGACCACAGCTTGAAGTCCGGGAGATAGATATCGACGAGCCCGTCGAGCAGCTCGAGCGATGCGAGCGAGTCGTAGGCCGACGTGTTGTAGATGATGGGCAGGCTCAGGCCGTTATCCCGTGCATGGAGGATGCTCAAAGCAACCTGGGGCACGACGCTGCCGCCGTGGCTTCAGTCAAAGAACCCGTCGGCCAATAGATGGGTGTCGACGACTTACTGCTCCGGCGTGATGAGATTGATATTGTGGACGTTGCCCACCTCCTGCAGCTTGATGTACCTGCAGCACACCACCACCTTCACGTCAGTCCAAGTTTAGTTATCACAGGCAGATACCGAATACTGACCAATCCCCGAGCTCCTCGGGCGTCATGTCCTGGCCGTTGCGCTGGTGGGAAATGTCGTGGTTCTGGCAGAAGACGCAGCGCAGGTTGCACATGCTGAAGAAGACGGAACCGCTGCCATTGTGCCCCTGGACGCAGGGCTCCTCGCCAAAGTGCGGGGCGATGACATTGACCTTGACCTTGTCGCCGATGAGGCACATGCCCGTCGTCTCGTAGCGGTTGACGCCGCATAGGCGGGGACACAGGTTGCAGTTACGCAGGTGGGCGTACGCCTTGGATCGTTTTTGTGCCGCGTCGATCGAGCTCAGTGTCAAGTAGCGCGGGGTGTAGTCATCGAGGAGAAAAGGGGGCGCTAGGTGGAGGCGGCGTCGTCCTGTTGAAGAGGAGTTGACGGGTGTTGGACTGACTGACGCACCACCAAGGAGGACTCGGGGGGTGTGCGGCCTGCGCAGAGCCCGGACTAGTGTTGGTATTGTCTGCATTTTCTCTTTTCTTTGAATCAGGTAGTGAGATACTCGCAGTTAGGTATAAGAAAGTCCTCAGTTGGATTATTTGGTCCGTCGGTTCGTTCTCGAGGTTGCCGTTGAAACGATCATTCATCACGAGCATGAGTGGTTAAGTTAGACTACAGTGTCGTCACAGTGTGAGCTCATTCCCCTACAGCCTACCGGCAGGCCTGGAGAGATACTGTGTTTATGAATACATCTATACTGTGATACAATTGAACCGGCGAGCAGATGGAAGTGATGGGCAGATAGACACCCAGCTTTCTAACATTACTCCATTTATCCAACCAAACCCCAATTTCAAGAACATGCAAACTTCCCCTACCTCCTCCTCTTCCCGCCGCCGCCGCCCGAGTCCCCGGGCTTCCTCTTCCGCCCCTCCCTCTCCCAGTACGCCTTATTATCCCTCTTCTCCTTGTTCTCCAGCCTCTCCTCGATATCCGCAATCTTCTTCTTGTACTCCTCCCTCTTCTCGTCCTTCTTGGCCTTCCGCTTCGCGACCTGCTCCTTCCTGACCGTCGTGAGCTTTTGCATGAGGTCCCTCGCCTTCCGCTCCTCCCCGCCCACCACGACGGCACGCTTCTGCATGTACGTCTCCTTCTTCTGCGCCTTGGTCTCCACCAGCTGCGACTTGAACGGCAGGCTGGCCGCGAGCGCCTTGGGGACACGCAGCGGGTTGAAGTGGCGCGTCTGCCGCTCGATCTTGCGGTACTGGCTGTTCTTGAGCTGCGGCGTCGCCAAGCTCTCGTCGCGCCGAATCTCGCCCGTCAGCCGCATGCTTTGCCAGCCGATGAGGTTGCTGGCGGGGTTGTAAAAGCGGTGCGGCTTGATTGGGTACCACGCGCGGAGGAAGACGATGTCGCTGAGGAGGATCTTGTCCTCGAACGTGGCACGGAAGTGCCCGTCGGGCTTGGCGAGGGCGCGCTTGATCTGGCCGCGGAGGCCCGAGACCGTCTTGATAGCGGCGCCTTCGAACTTGGCGATCTCCAGCGCCGAGTTGAACATGTCCTTGATGAAGGCCGTGTTCTTGAAGATCTTGTACGGCGTGCCGGTCTGTGGTCAAAGTTAGCATTGATCCGCGCTGCAACATACACGGGAGGACATACAAGCTTGAGCTTCTTGACAATCTCGGTGGACTCGTCAACGCTCAAAACCGTGCCCGTTGCCGCAATCCGGAAGCCGGGGTTGGACGAAGAGAAGGATTGGAAGCATGCAAAGCCCGTGTTCGGGGCGATCAGCGGCCCGTAGAAGGTACCGAAGCAGTGCATGTGCTCCGGGGTGTATTTGAGCATTCTGTTCCTCGTTCGGGAATCCGAAATGGAGTAGATGGGGAGGGACTGGAATCGCCGCCAGCCGAGAGAGAAGATAAGGGGGTCGCCCGTTTTGACTGTTGAGGGGTTAGTTCAGCATACCCATGGCTGACGACACTCGCAGAGAGACTTACGGATCCTCTTATGCCACCTGTGCCTCTTGATCCTGACCTGGACAAACCCAAACCTGTCCTCGGTGGGGGAAAGACCACCGACAATGATGGGCAGTTTCGCTTGGAACCTGTTGACAAACTCGGCCGGGACACCCTCGATGACAACCTTGGCGTATTTGCCCGCCCGGTAGCCCTCCACCGCGGTCCGCTGGACCTCGCCAAGCTCCTCAAACTCGGACTTGTTGATGTCGAGCTGCTTCTGGATCACGGCTTTTTGTGCGTCGTACCAATCGTCCTCTCCAAACTCTTGATCCCCTCCGCCCTCTCTCCTGGCAACTGCCTTGTCGTTCTTGAAACCCTCGCGATCCTCCTCCTCGAACCGGAGTTTGAGCTCCTCCTTGCGTCGGGCGTTCTTTTCTCGTTCCGCTTCCAAGTTCGCCTCGGGCTCTTGGTCGCTCTTTTCCTCGTCTTCGTCGGGGCCGTGCGTCTCTCCGGTTTCAAGATCCTCAAAGGCGCCGTCGCCCTCGTCGTCTTCGTCTTCGTCGCCGAAACCATCCTCATCATCATCGCCATCTTCGTCTCCGCCCTCTTCGTCGAGCAGGTTGGCCGTGGCGAACTTCGTTCTCAAGGCCTCGACGGCGTCCTCATTCGACCACCTGGCAGCCAGCTCCTCGTAGTCGAACCGGGGTATCGATCGGTCCTCGACGAGATCCTCCCGCTCGTTCCCACCGGTCCGCTTGAAGAAGGTGTCGTCATCTTGCTCAATATCCTCCTCGATATCCTCATCCTCCTCGCCCCTCCATTTCTGGAGGGCCTCTTTCGGTGTCAGGGTCGTGTCGTACATGAACCTGGCGAGGTCCACTGCGCGGAACGGCCGCCTCTTCCCGTGGAGCGACCTTGCCCGCTCCATAATGTTGTCCTTCCACTTGACCGCGGCCCCTTCCTCATCCGAGTCAGACTCTTCGTCCTCATCGAGTTCGTCGTCCAGGTCCTCTTCCCCAGACAAGGAACCCAAGTCAGAGTCGCTGTCGGCGAAAGCGAGGTCGTCATCTTGATCCTTGTTGCTCTGTTTCCGGAACATCTTGCCGAGCTTTCCCTCGTCAAACTCGGCCTCGACATCGGACCCATCCTGCTCGTCCTCCCCGCTGACGAAACCTTCATCCTCGAGCATCTCCTCTTCGTCGTCTGAGCCGCCGCCACGCTCCAGAAAGCGGGCCTTCCTTTGGGTTTTCCGCCCGCTGTCGGCCTCTTCTGGTACCTCGGCGAGCTGCTCTCCGCTCGCAAACAGTTTGACGCCCTTGTCGGTGTAGCCGAGGAGCCTCCTCTCGCCCTGCAGATCAACAATGAGCTGCTCTCCCTCGCCGCGCTCAACACCCTCAGCATCCTTGTCAAAGGCGAAACCCTTCTCCCTGGTGATGACGATGTGGTCGCCGGTGATCTTCATGCCGCTCCGGTCAGCCATGGGCGCCCACAGCTTCTTGTCCTTCTCATCGAGACGCCGCCTCCCCGTCTTTCCAGTGATCTTGGCGAGCGCCTGCTCCATGGCGGGTGTAGGACAGGGATCCGGCAACACCTCCATGCTGGATATTGTGAAATCGCCCAGACCCGCGATGTGCACCCTCTGCCCTTGCGCCGCAAAGTTGGTGCCGCGAAGGTACCCAGACAGCTCGATCGACCTGTCGCAAGTCTCATCCTCCTCGATTTTGGTCGGGTGGGTGATGTCTCGGTAGTTGTCGATGATGGTGTAGGGATGAGAGTTCCTCCAGACAAGCGGCCGGGGGTTCTTCATGACGGAGAGAAAGCGGGAAAGGTTGTGGATCTCGCGGTCGGGGTAGCGGCCGTTCAGGACGCCAGAAAGGTAGAACAGGTGTGCCCCCTGGTAGAGCTCGCTCCATAGCCTGTGCTTTAACCTCTTCTTGGCGTCCTTGAGCGCCTGGGGTTTCCGAAACAGATCGAGATGGGTGAGAATACCGAAGACGTTGCCCGGCATACCGGTGGCGGCGAGGATGTTGAGGAACTCCATCGTCTCCATCTCGAAACCATAGTTGCCGTCAATCATCAGCAGCACGATGTCGGCCACCTTGGCAATGTCTACCATTGCCTCCAGCTCGTTCGGGCATTCGATAAAGGTCAATCGCTGCTTTTTGGAGGTGACGACGGTGATGGGCCCGACCGGGTCGGCGATTGTTTCTTTCGCATATCGGCGGATTAGAGATTTGCTGGGCACAACGGTCAGCATATCCAAGTTCCCACACACTCCCTATGGTTGATGGTATCCCACAGCAGTGTTGTCTTGCCCACGCCCGGAGGGCCAACGATGGTGACGAGTCGCGGGGGCGGTTCATCGGGGACTCGGTCGACGAGGGGGACGTGGAGGCGCTTCTCTTTGATCTGGGAGGGCACAGAGAGTCAGGATGGAGAGACAGAGACGGAACATCGGGTATATGGTTAAGCGTACATCGTGGGAGCGCGCGGCCTGTTTCGCAAGCTTGCCGGGGTTGGCGAACGCAAAGGCCTTGGGATTTTGTCCTGTCGCAGTGTGAGTGCATGGAGTGCATGAAAGGCGAGATGGAATACGGACCCTTTGAAGGCTGTGCCTTCTTCTCCTTGGACTTCTTGGACGCCCGGTGCGGCTTGTGTGCTTGCCCGTCCATCTTGGAGGGCGGTTCTGGTGGTTCAAGGTTTCGAAGCACCAGAAATCCAAGTCGCGACAGCCGCTCTCGCCTGCATCCAATTCACGGTCCAAAGCTCCAGAAATTTTTGGGCGGCAGAAAACGAGGGCTTATCGATAAGCATGGGCGGTGGGTCCCTGCATAACATAGCGGGGCAGCGGGGTTGCAGGGGTGGGGTTAGATCGTCAGAGACGGAGACCTGAAGTCCAGCAAAGGGACTGGCAGTGACTGGCTCAACTGGGCAGATCGATCTCGACTCTTCCATTCATCTGGCGAACCATTACAAGATCAGATCAGGGGGCGGTTCGGGACTGCTTCGGGCATTGATTTCCTCGAGTTTTATCTTACACCTCAGCCAGACTGTAGTTAAGATGCCCGAAGGCCTGTTGGATACCTGAGTTGACACGGATCCGGGACAAGGCAACATATACACAGGGCAGTAACCGACACTCTCAAGTTGATCAGTGCTGCCCACGGCGTGGTGTCCTTCCTAAAACTCCCTGGCGCCCATGACACTGCGGAACCCACGCCCGCGTGCCCAGCCAGCCTCGAGCCAGCCCAACGCACAGATGGGCAATGCGTTATCGAAGCCGCGGTTAAGCGTGGTGGAACCGACAGCTCCCAACCGGTTGCGACACTGGCGCTACACTGTCATCCGGAGCTGAAGGCCACTCGCATGACGTATTTCCTCTCCCGCCGTCGGGGGCTGTGTGGCCATCCCACGCCGCGTCACGCGAAAGGGCCTCCAAACTTGAAGTCGGCCCAAATAGGGAGCTGCCCAACCAGTTCGTCTTATTAATAAGGGGCAGCCAACCCAGGCCTCTCCAGTAGACAGTATCTTCCCAACATCTCTTCATTCCACATCCAGACCACAAACCACACATCGACTCTTAAATCCAACAGTAGCCATGCCTTCTTACATCGTATGTGGCCCTGTGTGCAACAGTGGCCGTGGCCCCACGCGATGCTAACCGACGCCATAGGTGACGTGCAAAGACGACGCCTCGCCGGAGCAGGTCGAGGAGTACGAAACCCCCTACCGATGTCTCGATGCCTCGAGTCTTCGACGCATCAACAACTCGCATGTCCACACTGCTGACACGAAGCAGGGCCAAGCAGCACGCACGCGACTCGGGCGGCAAGATCGGCCACGAGTACACCCTGATCAAGGGTTTCCAGTAAGGCCCCGATCCCAGTACATTTCACGACTTTGGCTGGTCACTCAGCGCGGAGCTCGCGATGCTGATACAATGGCAACAGAGTCACTTTCGACGAGGGCTCTGTCAACACGCTGGAGAGCCACGAGCACGTCAAGGCCGTCGAGGCGGACCAGGAGGTCAGGACCCAAGGAATAAGTGCTGCGTAATGGGTGCGATGGCGGGGTAGCGGCAGCAGAGGGGTCGGATGTTCCTCAGCTTGACCGCTTTCGGCGGCTGCTGTGGCCTCACTGCAGCCAGCGCCAACTGACATAAATCACGTTCAACCGAACCAATAAATATCCAATAATTCTTGTCTACCTATTCTGTACTTTGTAGAATGTCCTGGTCCCTCTCCCAGCGTTTTCATATTCGGTTGGTCGCAGATCACAAAGGGTGAAGACCTGATTCAGCTAGACCCTGCCCTGGCTGTGTCGTCATAGTGTCGAATCGGGGCCTGGCGGCCCTGGCCTGCAAGCTCTTTTGACATGTGCCTGGCTGGGACCCCCAGCAGAGGAGTCATTTCATTCTTTCTGGTCCCATTGATGCTGCAACTCAGATCTCACCGGTCCATCTTCTTTGTGTGTGATTTTTCTGGGTCGAGTTTTGCAGTTTTCCTCTCTGCATTGATGCTTGATGGTTGTTTGCTGCTGCTGCTGATGTGATTGCGCCAACCCTGCATCGGCATCAACGGCCCGCTTCCTGCTTGCACTCGTCATCCACCCTGCAGCAACCGTTCTGCAGCAAAGACTGAATCTGCGATCACTCGGCGCAAACATGCCGACATGAGACACACCATCGCGAGGCCGCTACGGCTCGGCCGAAGGGCCATCCAGGTCCTCAACTACGGCCGGAGGGCCTCATCAACGCTGCAGCGCCCAAACGACGCCGCGGCCGCCCACCGCCCGCAACCCCCCCACCGTGACCGCGACCGTGATCGTGATCGTGATCGCGAACGACGCCGCCATGATGCCGACGTCGTCCCTCACCTGGCCAAGCTGCCTTTGCACCCGCTGAGCCTCGCCGATCTTGTCAAGTACGGCGTTTGACTGCCCATTCTCTCTGCTTCTTCCACGGCCCCGTCCACTCATGCCATAGCCTAACCGAGTGCTCTGCTTAGACATGGCCGTCCTCCGCTGTCGGCCGAGGCCCTCCTCGCATCCGCCCGCTTCACGCTCTCGCTGCTCCCAATTCGCCTCGCGCATCGCATCCAAGCGCTGCGTAACCTTCCGTACATAGTTGTCTCGAACCAAAACATCAGCAAGATATACAACAACTACCAGCATTCGCTCTCGACGCTCTTGCCATGGCAGGGGCGCACCATCAGCAACTTGGAGGACGAGATCCGCTTCACCGAGGTGCTGGCCGAGCTCGTGCAGACGCACACCGACACCATTCCCATCTTGGCCCGCGGCTTTCTCGAGTGCCGCAAGTACATCTCCCCGTCCGAGGTGACTCGCTTCCTCGACGAGCACCTGCGTGCCCGCATCGGGACTCGCCTCGTCGCCGAGCAGCACATTGCTTTGCACTTCAGCAGCACCCCCCACTTCGACCCGGCCGCCAGCCCGACTCCGTGCCCGGAGCACCCCAGCTACATCGGCGTGATCGACACCGCCCTGCGTCCGGCCTCGACCGTCGACTCTTGCGGTGGCTTCGTCGCCGACATCTGCGAGCTCAACTACGGCGTGCGCCCACGCTGGATCATCGACGGCGAGCCCGACACCACCTTCGCCTTCGTGCCCATGCATCTTGAGTACATCATTACCGAACTGCTCAAGAACGCCTTCCGCGCCACCGTCGAGAACAACATGAACCGCGAGCCCATCGTCATCACCATCGCCCCGGAGCCGCCCGAGGTCAAGCCGCCCGCTCTCCAAGGCCAAGTCCATCTCAAACCCCCCGGCGAGTCCCGCGGCGCCTTCGACCGCGACGCCATCGCGCCACTGGACGACAACGCCCCCGGCGTGACCATCCGCATCCGCGACCGCGGCGGCGGCATCAGCCCGGACGTACTGCCCAACATCTGGAGCTACTCCTTCACCACCTTTAGCGAGTCGGACGATGTGCCGGGCGCCTGGGGCAGCGACGATGCGTTGAACGTCATCTCAGCCGCCAACAACGGCAGCAGCTCCATCGCCGGCCTCGGCTACGGACTACCCCTCAGCAGGGCCTACGCCGAGTACTTTGGCGGCGGCGTCGCCGTACAGAGTTTGCACGGCTGGGGAACCGATGTGTATTTGCGCTTGAAGGGCGTGGGGAGGATAGAGTGAGTCCCTCTTTTCTGTAGCACCTGAGACGATGGGATGCTAATGTGTCTTGGGCGAGTTAGACAGGAAACAACATCCCCGAAAAAGACCCCTGGCCATGACGGGAAATAGGGGTCTCCTAAACATCAGCCGGGCAAAGACCAAGTCTCTAGGTATTCTAAGGTAGCCGACGAGGCAAGAAGGAAAGGCACGGTCATGGCGTTACATAGCTAAGTAGAAGATGTGTTCAAGTCGACAAGCGAGCTTTTGAGATGCACACATTCCTCACCTTTTCTGCTCCCTCGCGACTGCCAGCCATGTGGTCGTTTTCCTCTCCCTTTCTCTCTCCATCAAGTTTTTACAGCCGGTTCGGCTAACGTCTAAGTCCATCACGCACCGCAAATATCACTGCTCTGTCCTATCACGTTCCGGAATCCAAACTCGGGTGCAAGTCCCCCCCCCTGTTCAGATGCGGCTCAGCAACACAGCCAGCGGCTAGCTCAACCCGCAGTAGAACTTCAAACATGCCGCTCGACGGCACAGGCGCTTACGGGCCACTCAGCCAGCAAAGGAGCAAGATTCATGTCCCTTTTCATGAAAACTTCATCATCCGTAATCCATACCCCTAATTCCTCTCTCCTCCACCTCACCGACCCCCCAACCCACCACCTCACAAACCCCAAACCACACAATGAGACCCCCACCCCCATTCACCGCGCTCCGCGCGCTCGCCCCCTCATCACAAGAGCAACAGCAACAACAACCACAACTCCGCCGACGCGCACAACTAGCACAATGCTATTACCCCTCCGGCAGCCCGAGCGCCGACGTCCCGTGCGACCCGGACGCACAAGTGAGCATGTGTTGCGGCAGCACCGATGCTTGTCTCTCCTCGGGGCTCTGCCGTGACTCGAGCACGGGGGCGACCAGCGGGATTAGCTTCGCCCGCGGGACGTGTACGGATCGGAGCTGGGCGAGTGGGATTTGTCCTCAGCGGTGTCGGATTAGTTCGTCTTTCCTTGTCTCTCTCTCTCTGTTTTCCCCTATTTTGCCCCTGGTTTCTGTATTTGTTCTCCGAGATGGTGTCAGATTTCTCTCGCTTGCAGAGGGCACTAACTCTATGTAGACCAAGACTCGGCTACCAATTCTTCAGCCTACAATTTTGGCACCGGCGGCGTGCAGGTATGGGAGTGTTTGGGGGAGGGGTACGCGGCACCCGCGGCGTACTGCTGCGAGTCGGCGGCCGAGAAGACGAGGTGTTGCCGGACGGCGAGCGCCGTGTTCTCGCTGCCGGGGGCGAGCGTCGGGAATGCGCTGGCTGTGCAGACTTTTCCGGCGGCGGGGGCCGGCAGTAGTAGTACTGTTTCTGCGACGGATAAGGGGACGACGGTGAAGACGACTACTACGGGGACGACAACGCGGGTGACAACGGGGTTGACTACCTCAGGGGCAAGTGTTACGACCGAGAGCACCAGGACAGGGAGCATGGCTGAGACGCCTTCGGGGACAGGTAAGGACGGACACCGTTCCAGTTCTGCGGACTACGCTTGAAGCAAGGCCGCTGACTCGGGCTCTCGGCAGATTCGGGGAGAGAAACGGCGACAGCCGGTTCGCAGCCTCCGATCGAGGCGGGGACGGGGCAGAGCGATGCTGCCAAGATCGGTATGGGGATCGGCATCGGCATCGGCGTGGCGTTGCTCGTCGCCGCGGCTGTGATCGTGTGGCACTGGTGGCGGACTCGGAGTCCGGCATCAACGGCGGCAGCAGATCCTGCAGGGGGGGAAAGCTACTACCCGAGTTTGGGTTCATTCGAAATGGATGGCAATGGGATGTTGCTGAAATACCCGCCGGGGGAGTTGAGTGGAGAGAATATGCCCAAGGAGTTGCCCGCAGATCAAGCACCGGTCGAGCTGGCTGCAGCGTCCCCGGAGCCACACTATTATCGGAGGTGAGCGTGGGAGTTTTGGATGGCATTGTCTGAATATTACCCATCAACATACTGTGAGGAACAAACAAGGATACCCAACGTTAGAGGTTTATAGGGAAGCCGGCGAACAACAGACCTTTGAGAGACCGATGGCAGCTAGGCGCAACCGAACCTACATACTCAATGACCTTCCCAATACCCATCACTTTCAGAAATTCATTCATTCTGAGCTACCTAATTCTCTCCCTGCGCGTCAAGTCCGCAGCTAGAATGGTGGGTGAAGACACGCTATGGTACCTTGGCTTGGACAGCTGAAGCTCGGGATGAATTGGAAGCACAATATCGCATTCGAGTTTCTCACTCATCGCTAACAGACGGTCATCTTTCCATTCACTGCACATATTTTGTTTGACTCGAACCCAACCCCACGACACTCTCTGACAGCACAACCATGCCAAGACTAATAATAAAGAGATATGTATGCACGACAACCAAGGAGAGAGAGAAAGACAAAAGCGCAAGAAGTGAAAGGAGAACACAAGTACTAATAACTAGTAGTGGCTGTTGTAGCTAAAAGACTGACCGGCTCATGAATGGATCCAATCCAATCCAATTCCCCATCCCCAACCAAGACCAAAGCCAAACCGAAACCGAACAAAACAAAAAAACAACAGAAAAAATCCTCTATCCTGCCTATCCCGTCCCACACTCCTCCTCGCTTTCTTCTTAAACAACACATTACATATTCGCCAACTCATTATCAATCTGCCGATCCATAAACGTCCTCCTCTCCCCAGCCAACTCAGTCTGCAGCCTCTGCTCGACCAGCGCCCGCACCTGCTTCTTGGTGACCGTGTCCAAGTCCACCTCGGCCAGAACGGCCTGGATGGCCTCGACAATGGCGCCGTCATCGGGTCCGGCACCGCCGGGACCGAGCAGCCCGTTGAACGAGTTCGTGCTCAGATCGGAATGCAGCCCCAGCCTGCTCGGGCTCGCCTGTAGCAGCGACGTGGACGCCACCGACAGGCGGTTAGCCGATCCGAGGGCGGGCACGCCGAGCGTGGGCGGGGTGCCGCTCATGGTGCGGAGGTTTACGGCGCTGCCGCGCTGGCCGGCCGACGGGAAGTCGGCGTAGGGGGTGTGCGAGCGGCGCTGGTCGGCGCCGAGGGACATCATGCTCTGGCGGTGGGCAAGGGTGGGGTTGTCCGCGAAGGGGGTGGTACCGACAAAAGTGCTTGTGCGGGTCATGCCGCCGGGCGTGAAGGGCGTGCCCGGGGTGCCGGGAGTGGGCGGCATGTAGGTGGAGGCTGCGCCGCCGCGGTTGGGGAAGCCTGTGAGCACCGACGGCTGGCGGATGGAAGAGTAGACCGATTTCATGTCGTCCATCTCGTAGTTCTCGTCGTACATGCCCATGCCGCCGTCCGCACCGTGCTTCTCCGAGGGTCCGCCGCGGCGGCCTGGGAGGTTGTTGACGAGGGCGTAGTCGTCCCAGCGCTGGAGGGGAATGGAGCGCGGGTCGAAGCCTTCCTCATCGACGGCAACGAGTTGCTTTTTGCCCGACTCGCCAATAACGATACGCGTGTTACCCCACGAGAAGTTGTCCTGGTTCCAGAAAGAGTAGATAGGGAGGACGAAGGAGTACACTGGGAAAGCGATGATGTAGATGATCATCCAGCCGATATGCTGCCACTGGCGCTTGAGGATGAAAATGAGGGCCTGGAGACCGTATACGGCCGCAAGCATGATGATCGAGATCAGGGGGAACGGTCCAGTGCGCGTGATGACGGTATACAGGAGCCAGCCGAGATAGACGCAGGTTGCGGGAAGGATGACAGTACCGAAGAGATCGATGAACACGATGAACCGCATCGAGAAGCAGCAGAAGCCGCACATCTCGGGGATGAACATCAGTTCGACCAGGTTGTGGATGGTCGAGTTGATCCAACGACGACGCTGAGACAGCAGGACGCTCCATTTTTCGGGCGCGGCAGTCTGGCAGTAGGCATCCGGGATAAACTTGTACGACATGGAGGGGAAGTACTTGGTCATCAGGGTGGTCAAGTAACGATCCTCGCCGAGCGACAGAAGATTCTTCTTGTGGAGGGTGTCCACGTTGCAGTCGCTGTACTCGCGGATGACGTCGTCTGAGATGATCAGGGGCTTTCCGCGGTCGGCGGTCCGGAGACGGTACATGGAGAAACTGAAAAGCGCCCGGTTAGCTTCTGAACGGACGTCGGTCGTTAGGGGGAAGGGACTTACCATCCAGGCAAGCAAGTGACGCTGCCAAACAGGGACTCGAACGCCTTGGCGAGATGATGCGAAATGTAGTACTCGTAGACCTGGATCATAGTCCACCACGAGTGTTCTTCATTCTGCAGACTCGTCTCGCCGCAAATGCCGGCAATCTTAGCGTCGTTGGCACAGGCAGCAACGAGCCGGTTGAGCGAGTCCTCGCGGACGCAGGTATCGGCGTCGACCATAAGAAGGTACTCGTACAGCTCCGGATCCACACCGATAATGTTGTTGATCTGGTGGAACATTTCCAGCTCGAGGGGGTTCATGGGGCCGCGGTGGTGAACACGGTTGAGGAAGCTCATGAGCAGGATCTGCGAGTCACGTTTGCCACGGTTGCCGGGCTTGGTCTTCTCTCTCTCAGACTCCTTGCCAACTTTGACGATGACAAGATACGGGACAACATTGCCCTCGTACTCGTAGAGACCAGAATAGACCTTGCCGAAGTTGAGCTGCTCGCTGCCGGTGCCAACTGATTTGAAGGGAAGAGCGGGCGGGTCAACCTTGGGGTCGACACCAAGGATATCGAGCACGATCTTGGGCGTAGGGCGGTCGTTGCCAGCACCAACGATGATACCATCGCAAATGACGCAAATCAGCTTGCGCTTGTTGTCGTACTGCAGAGCAGTGAGCGAATCGAGGGCCTTGCGCAGCGAGTCTTCGCCTTCGGTATATGCCGGCACCTGGCAAATGACAAACTTATCCTGGGGAGACGGGCGTCTTTTGGAGCCGAACTGAAGAGCCGACACAAACTTGATGAGAATGACCGCGCAGAGAATAACGGTAAAGACGACGAGCATCCACTTGTTCACCTGGCACTGAGCCGACTCGCGGAAATCGGTGATGCCAAGGTAAAATGCGTTGTTGAGACAGTTGAAAGTGTTGGTAATGCTGATCGTCTCGGAGGCATTGGCCTTCAGCTTGAGCTGGTTGAATTTATCGGTAAGGTCCGCGCCAGGGTTGTTCTTGACAAGATCGACAACCTGCGAGTTAAGAAAGGCCGTACGGGCACTGTTGAGATTGACGTCCTGTGTGTGCATGTAGTCGGTCAAGTCGTAGATCCTGTTCTCCCAGAGGAACCACATGTGTTGGTTGTCGTCTCCGTCCTTCTTGATCTGGCTTGGGTCCCAGACGAGGTCGCCAGTGATGTATTCCTTCATGCGGGGCAGGAATTTCTTGGCGTACCAATCGGTCTGTCCCATCTCGCCGGTCGGATCCCGCGCATAGTAGCCCGAGGTATGCATGGCCCAGCTCTGCTCTTGGGCGTCGGTGTTGTTGAGGGTGAGCTGAACGGTCTTGTCGGTCACCAGGCCAGGGCACGATAGAGTAAGCGGCAAGATGAAATACGCGTCCATGTCCAGACCGGCCAAAGGCAGCATGAGGTCGCGCGAGCTCGGATATGCGGAAGTGCCGTGCTGCAGCTTCCAGAACTTTGAGATGTCGTAAACCTTGCCATGGACGCTGACCCAAAAGTCATCTTCGCCCTTGTGATTGCTGACCTCGCCTTGCGTCCATGCCTTGTCATAGTTAGGACAAAGCAGTTTGCCGAAAAAGATGATCCAGAAAACGATGATGGCGTTGAGAAGGACGATAAAGAAGCAGAGAACGAGCTTTTCTCGCCACGCCATCCGCACGTCGGGCCTCTTCATGCGCCCAACGTAGCGAAGAAGCGGGGAGGGAATCCAGAAGGTAAGCATCCAGACAAATATGACCCACGCCCTTCTGCCGGGTGTCATGGTCACTTCCTCAACCTTCTTGCCCGCGGCGAGATCGGCATCCAGGTTACCAACGAACTGGCCGTCGGTGTTGTAGTAGACGTCGTCCTTGTGAGTGTCGCCCTTCTTCCCGAGACCGTAGTCACCCGTGCTGACATTCCGCATGCCAGTCATGGCTGTCGGGGCAATCGAGGGAGCGGCGGCGCCGGGACGGAGACCGCCCAGCGTCGCTTGGCTGAGATTCCTCTGGTGGTTAACCAGCTGCTCTCGGCTCCCGGCCGAGGAAGTGTCGTGGAAAGGCTGGGGCGGGAAGAAGCCGCTACCAGTGGCGGAATACCCAGTGCCAAAGGCGCTCGGAGGCATCATGTTGGGCATGCTCCCGAGCCTCTCGACATCTCCAGGTTTCATGTCCAGCACGGCCTCGGCCTCCCACCAAGCAGTCTCCCTCATCCACACGCGCTCGCGGCCGACGACGACTTCACCATTGGTCCAGCCTCGTTCAAGGACCCAACTCTCAATGCCGTCACGGCCGTCCATGCACCCCAGCACGCGGTACCGACTCACGAACTCGTCAAAGTCGAAATCGGCCGTGTAGTCCAGCTGCTTGTTGCGGCGGTTAGACCACTCAGGTAGTCGCCAGGCGCGCAGTTGCCTAGACACGGTGCCGGCAGACCACGCCGAGTTGACGGACGGGAGGGCTGCCAGACTGGCGGGCGACTCATCCGTCGGGTGGATGCAGAGGTGATACCAAGCGCGACTAGTGCCCAGCATGGCAGAGAGGTCGATTCGGCCGCTGCGGCCAAGGGTAATCCCCTCAGCGGGAACGGGGAAGAGCAGCTCCTTGAGGAAGCCGTCGTCCTCAGCCGACAGAGCGACCTTCTCGAGGACCTCTTCTCGTTTTTCGAGCTTGTGTTGCCTCTCCCTACCGAGGGATCCAACCACGATGCCCAACTCGGGACCGGCCTCGGCCACGGCGTTCTGCGTCTCCCGCAGGACGGAGCTGTTAGCAGGGGCGACCTCGACGCCGTCCTGCTTCATCTCGGAGTTGATTCCCTGGGTGTCATCAAAGATACTCCGCATGGCGACCGCCTTACCCAAATTGGGATCGGGGATCTCGAGGAAATGGAGGCAGACAGTGTCCCCCGTGTCTTCAAGCGAGGTGGGTGTCCTGCCGCCCTGGCTGCCATCGAGGGACTCAGCACCATCCCTCACACGGCCCATCTGGGCGGCAATGGCATTGTTGGCCTTCTTGATGACCCAATCCACCAAGGCTTCGTACAGGCCGCCGAGCAGCGTGGCACGGTCATCCGTGGTGCATTGCCTGGCCAGAACCTCGGGCTCGAGGCCAAGAAGACCGCCGACATCTTCGGAAATATCATCCAGCACGTCCTCGTCCACGTTATAGTCGATTGTGTTGCCCAACTTCAAGAGGCCGGCAAGGGTGGAGATGAAGTTGCGGTGGGCGGAACCGCGGATGCCAATCTCCTTGAGGGCATTCCGGAAATCGTCGGCCGCGGCGCCGTCGTCGGCGGTGGGCAGGTAGGACGGAGGGTCGTAGGTGCCGGAGCGTGCCAGCAGGCTGTAGTTGGGAGCGCCCTTGAGTCCAAGGAACTCGCGCTCGGCGGGGGTGGAGGCCGAGGTGAGGAGGTAGTAGAAGACATCGAAGGCACGGTTGCCGGGCTCCGTTGGGATGCGCAACAAGCCCCGCTCGGTGTCGATTCCACCTTGTGAGAGAGCCACCGACGCCCCAACTACCTTCCCTGTGAGGTTGAGAGTCAGGGTGACGCCGAGGGCGACCTGCCTGGGCGTCGAAGAGTTGTATGGGGTGACGCAGCGGAGGAAGGGCTCGATCGCCTGCAGCGACTGCAGGACAGAGCTCGGGACGGAGACAGGGAGAGATGAGAGGGCAGGCCGGAGCAGGGAGGGCGTCGAGGTGTGGAGGGAGCTGACACTTGGTTAGCAACGCACCGGCAAGCATGGAGAATCCAATAGTGGACAGCCGTACCCGAAAATGATGCAGCCGTCCTCGGCACGACGGCGAGCATGTTCCCATGCCCGTGTGACTAGGTCAGCATCTACCGTGCCCCCGACCAAGCCGGTCGGGCCAGGTTGCGAGGCCGTGAGCCACGTGTTGACCACGAGACTGGTCCCGGCATCGAGCTGGTAGGGCTGGGAGGAGAGGTAGATGTTGTGGATCGAGTTGAGCAGCGTCGTTGTCGAGACCTGAGACGGCCCAGGGCCCCTCGGACCTCCCAGGCCAGGCTCCGAAGCCATCGAGTACATGGACATGCGGTTCGCCATGTTGTCGAGCAGTGAGTTGCAGCGCCCCGAAAGGGACACGGCCGAGAGCGGGTTCGATCAGTCGGCCACCGCGGGACGTCCTCCGGTGCTCTCAGAGAGCGGCGATGTCAACAACCCAATGTCCGCCGTGTGCAGCGCTCGGGCTCCTTCGAACGCGGTTCTGCACCTGCAAAACGAGTGGGTGCAGATTGGCGGGTAGCGATGTAATAGCGAGTGGTCTCGGACAGGTCCAAGTCTTTCGGACGACGCGGCGGGTTTTTGGTCGCGGCGGCAACGAGGAGATGAGAAGGCACACTCGGAGTCCCCTGGTGCCCCTTTCTCATGCAGGGCCCGACAGAAAAACAATGGCCCGAGTCAGCCGCGTAAGAAGGGGATCGAAAGAAGAAAAGCAACGACCGGAAGGAAACCGTCAGAACGAGAGAGACGGCTGGGGACAGCGGCAACGAGAGATGCACGCAATGGGCAAAAGAAAGCAAGATCGAAAAAAGATGTCCTGACGGCCCAGCAGACACAAACGAGCGTTATGGCGGCAGCTTGTCCGGGATGGACTCTGCTGCTGGGTTGTGGTGCGAGCGGCGGACCGGACCCAGCCAGCCAGGGGCACTGCCCAGAAAGATCCATCCCGCCAACCACGAGCCAACCACGCTCGTCCGAGTTTGGGCTACGGCGGCCGGGAAGAGCCTGTCGCGCAGTTCCGCCAAGCATCCAATCCAATGCTTTTCGCCGGTAACCTGCGGCGGTGGGTCGGGATTTGCATGATGTGCCGCCAGAAAAAATCTGGGCTTGAACGAATGGGGCCCTGCCTGGAATGGGGTAGCTCGGAACCGCATGCTTTTCAATCTAATTACCGTGCATTCTGTACGCGATACGTGCATACTCAAGGCCCTTGCATGCCATTAATTTTCGAGGCCGAGATGGGCTTGTCTGCCAACAGCCCAACAATCTTGTCTTGACAAGCCTGGGGATTTCTTTGAATTTTTGTCCCCTTTCTTTTTTCCCCCTTCCATTTTCTGTCTTCTCTCTAGCTTCTTCTCTCTTCGTTTGCTGAGCGGATCCTTCTCCTCCCCTTCTTGCCACCCCACTGATCCGCGAGGATTTTTGCGCCGTTGCAACAACGGCGGGTGCTGACTGGAGCATGCATCTGAAGCAGCGCGGCGGTGCAGGCCTAAAAAAGGGTCCATCGGCTGCACCCGCATGGTCGAATACGAGGCCCCGAAAGCACATGAGATGGGCAGTGACCAGACGGTGGGGTCGAATCGGCCACCACACGAGCACCGAGGGCTCGCATGACACAAGCACTGGCCGAGCCACTGGCCGGATTGTTCGTACAGGCTCGAAAGGTTGCAACCCGTCAAAGTGTCCCCCATTGGGAGCGGCACTGGTGCCCATCCCAGAGCCAGATGACGTTGAAATATTCAACTACCGGTGTCGGGGCTGGCATTGTTCTGTGCCACACCACACCACACACCACCAAAGCCAGCCAACCCTGCAGTGGGATCCCTTGGTAGATTCTTTTTTTAGCCGGGCCTAGTTCTTCGTCCCGGCTTTCTCGAAATCTCGAAGAGGAATACTCCCACGGTCTTCTGTGTTCTGTGTACGGAATACATGCAGGAGACAGAAGTACCGATTCCAATAACGTTGCCCTAGTTGCGTGTACCATGCCATGTCAGGTCGACATGTCATGGCAGCGTCTCGGAATGCCGAGCATGCCAAAGCTGGCAATGCAATGCAGATCGACCCATTGTCCGCCCCGAGCCCAGAGGTCTGTGTCGTTCGAGCCGGTCGTCTAACCTCGACCTGCGCCGGATGAATCCTCCGTTTCGGCACGCAAAGTTCAGATGCTGCCTGGCGTTAGCCACACAGCAGCACCTCTTCAAACACTGGCGGATGCTGCCGGCACCTGGCGCAGCGAGGGACCAACACCAACGTGTCGTCCGTCCTGGTCGGGCCGCACGGGAAACCAGCAGTGCCACGGGGCTGCAATGCAGGATCCCGATCGTGCTTGAGCGCGAAAAATGCCCGAGGCGTTGAGGCTCGAGCTGAGTGCTAAGACCGCCTTCGTGTCACACCTTGGTCACCCGCGATCCAATCCACTGGACGGCAGATCGCGCCAGAGGCTGATCTCGTGTGGGCTGGAGTGTCAGTGTCCTACATACTCCGCAGGCTGATGTACTGGGTAACTATGTAGAACAGCAGAGCTTTCGTGTTTTGTACGGGCCAAGCCCTTCGCGGCAAACCTCCTCACTCAGCCCCGCGCGGCAACGGCGACGGCGACGGCTGCAATGAACTGAAATAAACTGGCTGGTTTGCCCGAAGCTGGACTCCACGAGGAGTCGAGGACCCCATCGCCGAAACATGCAGGTATCGGTTATTCGAGAGAGCCAAGCCAAGAAAGGAGGCGGCCGCCTGGCCGGATCTCGCGACGCATCGGCGCCACCGTCCACGCATCCCTGTCCTCCTGAAATGCGGTCCACTCGGCTTGGTGGGTGCGGGCTGATGCGGCGGCTCCTTGATCCTGGTCGATGATTCGAAATGCTCTGGAAGCGATGGGGAAAGAATCGAGATGCAACGGTTTCCGAGGAGGGACGACGACGACGGCGGCGGTCTTCTGTCGTAACCCGTGCACGGCAACCATGGATACCGGCTTCGTACCATTACTGTATTCCAGAGTTGCTGGGAAATGCCCTCCACGTCTCCGCCGGTCCAGCGAGTTCCCGAGCAGGCCCATCTCGCTGCGTTCCAGATCTTGTTTATTTTGAACCACTTCCTGGAACTGCCATCCAATCCGCGGCTCGGACCCGCCGTGCTGCGAATCAAGTGGTGGAGACCGTCCGAGGGGGCCACATCAGATCAGTTCGTAATGAAGGACGGAACCTGCGCAGCGGGTGGGTGTGGGCTGCCGTAGCGCGCTGCCAACAAGCCGGCATCCCTGCTCGAAAAAAAGAGACAGCCCACTCGCTCCCCCTTTCCCGGCCGCAGCACCCGCAGCACGCCCCAACCAGCCGCCCCCCGAACAGCCAAGCGCGTGTGCAAGGCCGGGTTGTGCTGGGTTTGGGACCTGGAAACCACTCTGCTCGCTCTCGACTGGGCCACACGCTGCTGCACCAGACAGGGCCACCAGGAGAACCTGACGGACTGCATTCCATCCATTGCTCCCCAGTCCCCGCCGCCCGACATTTTGTCCGCTCACTCAACTCACGGCGCGTGTCCCTTCGTTTCGACATTCGTTTAGACGCTTTGCACATCTCCATCTGACATTCGTTCGGCATTGTTTCCCATTGCCAGTCCTATTTTAATTTTTATTAGCTTCCGAGATCGAGATTGCGCCCGCCGATTCGCCGGGGCCGCCGTTGCCAGCGACATCTGACGCCAGCAACGCTCGACGGCCGATTCTCCCGTACACCCTGGCACCCGCACACATACAACCGCGCCGGCCAGGACCAGACAACAAACACCACAGCTACTAGGCTACTCGGGCCAGGCCGCTGGAAGTCGTAGCACGCTTTCAGCTTGACCACGGCCAGCTCCCCGCGGCGCCGTCCATCATGGCGCTCAACCTCCCGCCGCTGGGCGGGAACAGCGGAGGACCCCATACGCAGCCTTCGCTGCCCTCTCTGCCCGCCCATTCCCAGTCCGACACGCAGTTGACGGCACATCTCGCCAGCCGCTTCCATGTCTCGCTCCCCACGGCCCGTCTCTCGTCTCACGCGCTCCTCTGCCTCAACACATACACCAGCTCGACCAAGGGCGATGGCTCTCGAGATGGGTCTGCCATGTCTGCTGCCGAGGACCTGGCCGAGAGGGCCTTTCTCCGAATGGGACACCGTACCGAGAATCAAGCTGTGACCTTTCTGTACGCCATGTTCCTCCAGCCGCTGAGGACGTGTATTGTCTGCTAACTGTTCGACAGCGGCGAATCCGGCTCGGGGAAAACGACGGTCCGATCCCACCTCCTGACCTCGCTTCTCAACCGCTCCTCCACGCCCCTATCCGCCAAGGTATCGCTCGCCGCCTACGTTTTTGACACGCTCACCACCACCAAGACGGCCACGACACCGACGGCCTCCAAGGCTGGTCTCTTCTACGAACTTCAGTACGACACGGCGTCGACCACCCACCCGTCCCTCATTGGCGCCAAGCTGCTGGACCATCGGCTGGAGCGAAGCAGGATTACCGACGTCCCCACGGGCGAACGCAACTTCCACGTGCTGTATTATCTGTTGACGGGCACAAGCGCCGCCGAGAAGACCCACCTCGGGTTTGACTCGCCCGGCAACGGCGAGCTGCGATGGAGGTACCTCGGCCACCCAACGCAGATGAAGGTTGGCGTCAACGACACCGAGGGCTTCCAGCTGTTCAAGACGGCTCTGCGGAAGCTCGAATTTCCCCGCAGCGAGATTGCCGAGATCTGCCAAATCCTGGCCGGTATCCTGCACATTGGCCAGCTGGAGTTCGAGACAACCTCCAGCACCACTGCCACAGGAGACGACAGCGGTGGCTTCTCGCACGAAGGTGCTCAGACCACAACCACGGTGAAGAACAAGGATGTGCTCGGCATCATTGCCGCCTTCCTTGGCGTCAGTGCTGCTGAGCTCCAGACGACGCTGGGCTACAAGACCAAGATGATCCACAAGGAGAGGGTTACGGTCATGCTGGATCCCGCCGGCGCCCGTGGGAACGCAAACGAGCTGGCCCGGACTCTGTACTCGCTTCTCGTTGCCTTCATCATTGAGAGCATCAACCAGAGGCTGTGTGCCCCCGAGGACTCGATCGGAAACACCATCTCCATCGTCGACTTCCCCGGCTTCCAGCAACAGAGCTCGACCGGCTCAACACTCGACCAGCTTTTGGCCAACGCCGCCACTGAGTCGCTCTACAACGTCACCCTGCACAACTTCTTCGATCGAAAGGCAGACATGCTCGAGACCGAAGAGGTCTCGGTGGCCGCAACTAGCTACTTCGACAACTCGGACGCCGTCAAGGGGCTTCTGAAATCGGGTAATGGCTTCCTCAGCATTCTGGATGACCAGACCCGCCGTCACCGCACCGACATGCAGCTGCTCGAGAGTCTGAGGAAGCGTTTTGAGGGCAAGAACCCGGCCATCTCGGTTGGGGCAGCCACCGCTAAGCTGCCCGGCAGCAACTTCCTCACCGAGAACACGGCTGCCACATTCACAGTCAGGCATTTTGCTGGTGAGGTTGAGTATCCTATCAAGGGGCTGGTTGAAGAGAACGGCGAGGTCATCTCAGGCGATCTCATGAATCTGATTAACTCGAGCAAGAGCGCTTTCGTTGCCCGTCTTTTTGGCCAGGAGGCGCTCCAAACCGTCGTCCACCCGCAAGAGCGGACAACGGTCATGCAGGCCTCGGTCAGTTCTCGGCCAATGCGCGCGCCCAGCATCATGTCGCGGCGTGGGCGGCCCTCAACTGCCCTCACCGCTCGCACTCGGGCGCTCGAAAGAGAACAGTCCCTCGACCTGGGGAGCGACGCGGGTGAGAGCAGAAAGGCCGGCGCCGCCCGCACCTCGGAGCAGGGCGCATCCGGCCAGTTCCTTTCGGCCCTCGAGAACGTCACGCGGTCCGTCACAGCGCCGGGCACAAACTGTTATTTTGTCTTCTGCCTCAAGCCCAACGACCGGCGCATCGCGAATCAGTTCGACAGCAAGTGCGTGCGTGCGCAGCTGCAGACGTTTGGCATTGCCGAGATCAGTCAGCGGCTGCGGTCCGCCGACTTCAGCGTGTTTTTGCCGTTCGGCGAGTTCCTGGGCAATGCCGACGCGGAAACCATGCTCGTGGGTAGCGAACGCGAGAAGGTGGAGGTGGTGGTTGAGGAAAAGCGGTGGCCCGCCAACGAGGTCGCTATCGGCGCCACGGGCGTCTTCCTCAGCGAGCGCTGCTGGATGGAGATCGCACAGCTCGGTGAGAACTTTTCGCAATCCGGCCGGTACGGGCTCCCGTCCGAGCCAGGGGACGGCATGACCACCCCCGGCGGAGACCCCTTCCTCGCCTCCAACGAGCGCCTGTACCTGTCCGGTGGCGGGCCCACGCCGAACAGCTTCCTGGGCGAGAAGAAAGCCGGCTACTTTAACAGCCAAGAGGTCGACGCGCGGTCCGAGGCGGGCGTATCGGCGTTCGGAGGCGGCGACATGTTTAAGAACTTGGACACGCGCGAGCAGATGGCCGAGCGTGGCAACGAGAAAGACATGGTGGAGGTGGAAGAGTACAAGGACAGCGCCGGCCGCAAGCGATGGGTCTTCCTGGTGTACCTGCTGACCTTCTTCATCCCCGACTTCTTAATCCGGTGGATAGGCCGCATGCCGCGCAAGGATGTGCGGATGGCCTGGCGCGAGAAGCTGGCCATCAACATGATCATCTGGTTCAGTTGTTGTGTGTCGGTCTTCTTCATCATCATCTTCCCGATGCTGATCTGCCCTCACCAATACGTCTTCAGCCCGGAGGAGCTCTCGAGTTACGACGGCCAGAACGGTCGCGCTGCCTACGCCGCGATCCGCGGCCAAATCTTTGACATTGGCGCCTTCCAGCCTCGCCATTACCCTACCTACCTCGCGGCCAAGTCGATTACTCAGTACGGCGGCATGGACATCACAAGCCTCTTCCCCGTCCAGGTGTCTGCTCTCTGCCAAGGCCAGTACGGCTCGATCGACCCGGCCGTTTTGCTCGACTACAAGAACACCAATATTACCGGCTCCACGACCGTCATCAGTAGTCAAGACTTGAATTCGAAATATCACGACTTCCGCTCCTTTACCAACGACACCCGGAAGGATTGGTTCTCGCAGCAGATCAAGATGTTGCGTTCCAACTACAAAGTTGGCAACGTCGGCTACTCGGCCCAGTACGTAAAGACGCTCAGCACAAAGAAGCAGGTCATCGCCATCCTCAACAGCCGTGTCTA